>Ga0210059_1002973_pt1 | contig 26891 bp, 21 predicted proteins | sample Ectturendosymbi2_FD_188042 | JGI IMG/M metagenome (GOLD analysis project Ga0210059, IMG submission 188042) | Ecteinascidia turbinata endosymbiont from Florida, USA - Sample 2 (SPAdes) (version 2) | ecosystem: Host-associated > Tunicates > Ascidians > Unclassified | place: Key West, Florida... | reverse complement strand
TCAAGAGTCAGTCGGTCGGAGTCCGAGCAAATCTCTGCGACGAAGGAGCCAAGGAGCATGTACTCTAGGACTCTTCTTGACATATTATTTCTGATTTGAGGACAAACAGTTGCAGATTATAAAATGTCATCTTTTCACCTTTCAATAAATGTAATCATCATTGTGGTATCATTTATAATCCTGGATTTGTGCCCGATCGCTTTGTTTCAACAATTGTGAAACACCCTGTACACTCTGCTTTTCCAAATACTGAAATTCCCTTCGCATACATTTGTGCCTCATGGTTTCCAACTGTATTGGAGAGCTGTCTTTTTCTAAGTTGCGTCGAATTAAGAATTACCTTCGAAGTTCAATGGGAAAAAAACTAAGCATGCTCTCTCTAACAGGCGCGTAGCCAGGAATTTTGATAGGGGAGGGCAAACAAGAACCAAATCTCAATATTTCAACACTTAATACCCCTTGTTTTTAAGAGCATCATCCACAAAACGTGCATTTTCTGGCAATTTTTTTCTGAATACCGCAAAGTATTTATTCGATTGTTAGCCGCCCTTGATTGTAAGCGGAAGGAAATGGTGTCAAAAAATTAATCGGCTATACTTCTTGCAGAACGAATACTTTATGCAATAACTTATTTTAGAACTCTCATTTTTCGACCAAATCATCAACCAACAACTTCCGCATCTTGCCTTAATGAAACGATATGGAACAAGCCGGCCCTTAGTTACTAATTCCAAACCATTAGGTCTCAAACAAAAAAACCTTAACTGATCTCTAGCCTACCAAATATAGAAGTTAGTCGTGGTCTCATCACGTTTACCAATTTGTTTGTTTACTTATTTATTTTGTGTTTGCACTGCCGTTCTGGCGCCAAAAAATTAAGACAGAAAACACCAAAAAAGCTTGAATTAAAACTAATGAAGCGCTAAAACGCATCACGGTGAAGAAAAATAATACTTTAGCACTCAGCTTTATTCCTACCTTAGGACAGCAGTCATATTTCTTGAAAAGCACAAACTTACCAAAAGCAATAATGACCATTCAGTTGCACATTAGTAGCATTACGTGATCAATACTCAGTAAAGATGTATCAATACAAAATTTTTGTCCAACACCGATAGTAAATTTGTGACCGATACAAATATACCCATACCTAAATTTACCGATATATTGATCATATGACAATGATATTTTGATACCTCAATGATTGATTCGGTCAGAATTTTAAATGGGTTTTGAAGGTTATCAATAAAATTCGAAATCGTAATTATGGCTTTACATGTAATGCAAGGTTGCTTTGTTTCAAAGAAGTTATTTCTGTGAAGAAAAGAGGCGTTCTTTGACGAAGCTCGTATGTAAAAAAATGGTTATTTACACAACCACAGTAGTATGCACTGCAGCTCTTGTGGAAGCTACTAATGGTCAAAAAACTCAAAACAAACCATTTTTTCATTTTAAAGAATAAGGAAATCGAACCGATTAAGTCAGATACCGATGCTACCTTTCTTCAACATTGCGGTACTTGTTATTAGTTCATGGATTCTACGCTAAGGTTGTCTTTGGTAAATGCGTTTTATGCTGATCTATATGGAAGCAAAGGCACGTCGTTAAAACGTGATATCGTTTGCGACTTGGAGATATGATGCACATCCAATTTTTGTTGGAGTTCTGACATAAACCTAACAAACACGCAGGCGAGAGGTTTTTTTGATACACCACTTGTGCCAAAGTTTTGTGATTGTGTTAAACTCTACAACTACCGTTATTTTACAGTCTTTGCTTACCTCAGATGTATTTAGGCTACTTACAATTGTGTCAAAGTACGTGATTGCAATGGGAAGTTTACTTTAAAATGTATGATGAAATATCGGTGTCATCGAATAATTTTCCACCGATCCGACACCAGTAAAATCTCCAGTACTACCCACAGTGCAAATGCATCGGTACATCTCTGAATCTTACCAGAAAGTTGGGGCTTCAATTTTGTGGTTGAAAGATTTTGACTGAAACGATTTGATACTTTAAACCATTAAACGATTTGAATTTTTGACTATAAGATTGGTCCAATGTACAAAAGCCTCTTTCCGACATGACCTGTTATGACCCTTCGTCAAAGTCAACAGGTCAACAGTAAGGTTTTCTGGGCCAAATAAATACATTTCTTTTAATAGGATAAAATAAGTGGTAAGTGAGCAGATTGTTGTCGCGTATATGCACGGCCAATATATCTACTACATAAATTTTGTGCAAATCAACTGATTTACGGGTTTGAAATAAAACGTATTCCATATAAACACGTTGGACTCGTCTGCTTACCAAATCAAACAATCTTGTAACATATATAACCCAACGCTTAAAAAAAACGTTTTTAATATTACTACTGCACTTGTTCCAACAAGTTTTATCAAATTGCAATTCAAAACCTTCCCACACAAATTTGTAATGTTCATAAATTGTTTTGAATGGTTCTTGAAGTTTGTCACGAAGAACGGTGGAACGAAAAAGGCTTCGGACTAAATTTTCGCCCGAAGGCACTACCACTGCAGACGCTCAAAGCATTTAAGAGGTAGTTTGCTACCTTCAACTGTTTTTCGAAAAGTTTTGCTTTGCATTAGGTCCTACGAAGCAAATCATTTTAGTTTTCATGGATCTTTTGCATCTTCTTGATTTTGCATGAAAACGCTATGATGAAAGGTTTGGCATTGCAGTTGTGATTAATAAGTGTGCCATACATTTTTTCTAGATCAGTTAGACAACTAATAGTTGTTCTGTTAGTCCTTAAAAGTTGATCAATCAACATGCAGCAATCCAGAGAAGGTACTCAGTCCTATCGCACCGTGACAACATCAAGAACCACAACCTCATCTGGGAGGTCTTCTCTTGGAGGAGCTCAAAGGTTTCCTGAACAAGGAAGAGTACGTTTTTAAGCATCATGCTATTTGAGCATGCTTTATGCTGTGTTTTCAATCTTTGCAGAAAGCTATTTTAAGCAGGTCATGGTAAGAACTTTTGAATATAGCCGTGTGGCTTTTCCGCATTTACAACGACATTCTCAAAAAGCGACGATGAAAATAAAACACACTGGCATCTGTTTGTGATCAGAAACGTAAAGCACTGTTTAAAATTTTAGTTTACTTTAGATATTCATGTTAATTTGCCAAGTTCTTACTTTATAACTAAATTACAGGTAACGCATTGCAGACCAAAGTTGTACGAAATCTGGGTCTGATCAATATCTTTGTTCAGAAAATGTTTTGCAAAATTTGGCATAGAATCACAAAACAAGCACTGGAACACCTCTTCTTGCTTACTTTATAACTTTGATCTGAAGCACGTAATTGCAAAATGGAGCAATGAGTCGTGTGTTTGGAGGCGTAATGGGAAATTATTTTCAACACAGATGGGTTTTCATAATTCATAAGACGAACCTTGTGATAGAGATTAAAATTTTTTTGAACGTTATTTTTGTGCGCTCTTTGAAGGTTTTGCTACAAGCACTTTCGCATTTACTGATATATTTCGATGAACATCAGTTTATTGTTGGAGTTAAAGCGTAGGGAGCACCACCACAGCATGCTTTTATCCTATTTAGCTAAAATTTAGAACTGCCACAGCTTACGACTGAAAAACTGAATTCATCTTCGTTCGAAGAAAAATCATCATTATTTCATGAAAATATTCTTAAGTAGCACTGACATACAAAAAAATGTATTCACAATATTTTTGAACATGAAGAAATTGGAATGTTAAGTGTCACAGCATTGTACACGAAAACTGAATATTCTATTCCTGCCAAAGTGAAAAGATTGTACTTGTTGATTCGTTAGCATACATTTAGCTTTCAAAGCTATGCTTTTGATTTCAACAGATGTCTTACGGAATGTATTCATCTACTTTTGATTCGGGTTTCGGTGGACCAGGCGCCTCAGTATACGTGAGTGAGAGAGACCTTCAAGATTTAGGAGGAGCACAAGGCGTGGAGTATCGAAACATGAGATCAGGAGAAAAAGAAGAATTGAAGGTGATCTTTTTAATAAAAAACTAAGAAACATAGCAAAGTTTGTCAGATAAATTCTGTCAAAACTTCTAAAAATTCTTGCGTTGCTAATTTTTTTCAAAAAATGTTTCAAAAAATCTATAGGTGTTGTGGAATCAAGAAGCAGTTGTGTTTGGCGAATAACTGCAATCTTTGCAGAGAAAGTTACAAATGCTCACATGTGAAAGATGCTTATGTCAAGCATTTACATAATATATACCACATATCACAATCGGTATATCACATGTTAACCTTAACAGTCATATTTCACAAACATAACAATTGTGTCTGCACTGTTGATTTGAAAAAATTGGTATTGATACTACATTAAGTAAAAAATAAGCATGCGTAGGACTGATGTCATGAGCTTGTACGGTGCTTAGTCCTAAATGTCAATTCAAGAAGCCTAGTAAAAGAGGTGGTATAATAAGCTTTAGTCTGGCTTTTAAATTTGAAAATCTGTTCATCAAAACCCTACCAAGTTTGACAGTCTTCACAACAAACATATAGTGACCTGCTGACCGCCGCTGTACAAAACTTATTTACATTTATTTCGTATTTTTACAAAGTAGCTGTTCTCATAATTGTTGTTTAATAACTTCTTATCGTCGCTATAGCTAGGCAGGCTTTTAATCATTTGTATTATGTTTAAATTGTGCAGCGTTTTTCTGCAGCAGACTAAGCTAATGCAGGAGTTATATCCTATAAATTATGAAAATCTATGATTGTGCGAATACTGCTGCGATTGCGAATGAAGAAACTATTCTTAAGACTTTGCTGAAGTGTTTACTCCATGTATTATTTTCAACAGGGGCTTAACAATCGCTTCGCTTCATACATCGAAAGAGTTCGATTTTTGGAACAGCAAAATAAGTTGTTGGAGGCTCAGTTGAGGCAAATCTCGGTCAAGTATGACTCGAGGTTGGGAGATCTGTACGCAAGCGAAGTTCGCCGGCTCAAGACTATGATTGACAATTTGAATACCGACAAAGCTCTTGTTGATGGTGAACTTGATCATATGCGACAAGACGTAAACAACCTTAAACAAGAGTAAGTAACAATGCAAAAACCGCATTACCACCTCCTAAATGATGGATAATATTTAAAACTACGTAAATCCTTTGCAAATGATTTCCTCCACAGAAAAAAACTTCCCCAAATATTCCCAAATTTGCCATAGAAAAAATTTTAAATTGTTTTTGTACCTCTTGCCCTCAAGGTCCCTAGTATCTGCTGTTTGCGGGTCTTTCGCTTGTTTGCATACCTAGTATCATATTTAAGTTAAACTCTGGACAAATAAGGTTTTTCGTGCTGAAACTTCGTTCTTGTTTTAGCTTAAGCACTTCAGCAATTTCGAAATAAGCATAGCAGTGCCAAGTTGTTGCAATATTTTTTACACATTACAGCAAATATCAGCAGAACAACTGGTTCGCGAAGAAGCAAGCAATTTATCTCAAGTTTTGCGTAAGATTAATGCTGAAGCTGAGGGTATCAGGAATCAGTGACATAGATACTAGAATATTCTGCGTAGAAGACAAGCGCCCCGGGAAATGTATAAAGTTGTTTTATGTTGCCAATACAAAGCCATTCAAAACTTAGGCTTTCCAGTTTTTAATGACGATTTTTTTGCGAACTGCTTTAGAAGCAGATAGTTTTGCTTGTTGCTAACAGCCGGATTTTACCCACTTCATCCTAGTTTGGAATTCAAACAAATGTATTTATTACTGTGGCCATTCTACTGTCTTTTGTTTCATTTTATAATGCTGTGAACCTTGATTGCATGTTAAGCAAGTGCGCAGAAGTACTGAAAGTTGTTGCAGTGCATGTAAAATCAACTCACGAAACCGGAGATTCCTGTCCGATTGTCGCAAGTGATGCTGTAAAACTTCCCGCAAAGTTCAACGCCAGATTTGCAGTCGCCTTCGGGCATTGGCTGCTTGATTATAATGTTAAAGTTGCTTTTACACCAAACAAATTGACAGTTCACTCGGTATGTAAAAGACGATTCATTACTTCATTCCGCTGCAGGCGGTCAGTGACTTTCAAAACAATCTGGTTTGCGCGGCGTGGCGCGTTTCCACGCCATATAAGGTATCTGGCCGTTGCCGCTATGGTCCAAATACATCTTGAGGCATCGAATTTGAACTCCTCTATCTGTGGTAAATCTAGGCGTCGGCGTCAGATTATTTCGCAGTGACATTCTGAAGTTTCACGTTGTCCTCACCGCTTTGTCCACTTTCCCATAGTTCAAGCGAAAGATGGCCTTGTATACCTTTTTAAAGGTATTTTCACGCAGCTCCTCGTTGATCAAAAATGAATTCAAAACTTTTGTTGTTTATCTGCCTATAGTGAAGCTAAAATGTAAGCGTTTATGAGAGTTGAATGAATTTATCAAACTTCTTACAACTGCGTGGTCTATTTCGCCCGACCCGTAACCGCTTTGAAAAATGCACACCTACCGTCGTTATCTCGTTCAGGTACGAGACTGCTGTGAGTGAGAGGGAGGACTTGGAGAGAGAACTGGGAAACTTGAGAACGAATGTGGATGACTGTACTATAACCCGTGTAGATTTAGAAAGACAACTAGTGACTCTTCGAGAAGAACTAGACTTCGACAATTTGGCTCACGCAGAGGTAACCGGTGATAACTACTTAACAATCAACGTGCGGTCGGCACTGGTTTCTGCATGCAAATGTAAAATTGCCCCAAAAAGTTTTTTCGATATACATAACGGTGCTACACTGATTTGGACAAACTTGTTTTAATACTACCACCTTTTTTCAATGCCGATAAAACTTAGCAGTGTGCTTGAAAGTTGGTTAAGAACAAATCAATTAACGTTTTAAACAAGGTTTCATCATTTCTTTCAGCAACATCTGACATATCTCAGCATTTCAATTGAATATTAACGCTTTCAGACTCGAGTAAGAATGTTGTGATGATTTCCTGCATTGGTCTATACAACAAACAAGCGAATCAGATGTGAAACTTCGTGGCTTTGCATCTGGTTGAGCGCCTTGCATGTATTGGTGTAGAGTTTAAATTCTTTAAAATATTGAGGATGTTATTAATGCAGATCATCAATGAGCTTAAATCACAACTTCTCACTGATCACGTCAGAGTTCAAGTTGATACACATGGTCCAGATCTCAACGACCTCCTTCGAGACATAAGGGCTCAGTATGACCTTGCTGCAAAGAGGAGCAAAGAAGAATCAGAAGAGTGGTACACGAGCAAGGTACTTGCTGTAGTCAACATGTTTGGATTGTCGTAAACACTTTCTGAAAACTGATATGTTTCAAAGTTTTTCTATTATCAGCAAGGAGATATTACTTAAGCTTTTCCCACAAATACGCTTATTGCATGAGCTTGCATTATAATGCATATAGCTGGCAATAGTCGAGACAAGAGCTTATTTAAACCTTTCATCGCTTTCAATAAATTCCATAAAATGCCATATTTCGCAAAAAACAATAACAATGGAATGAACGATTTTTGGGGAGCTGTGCAAATTTAAAAAAGGCTGTGCGTTTTTTCGTTTTGCTTTAAAAGAACGTTCTATTCTGCTTTGAGCTCATAGCAAGGACCGAGTTTGCTACAAAGCTTTCGGGAGGACAAACTTTGTGTGATATGCATGTTATCGTGCATGTCACACAAATATAATATTATTGTTTGCGTTTCTATGACGTCACCATGTTCATTCAACCGCAGTACGACCTTTTTGTAAACTTGAAATGGGAGGTAAACTATAGAAATGACATATTTTGGGGACCATGACCCAAGTTCCCCTTGGCTACGCCCATTGTGTTATGGGCGCTTGCTTAGTACTGTAGTACTGTGCTAGTACTTGACAATGATTGATAGGCATTTGCTTCTTTACTAAGTTACTAAGTATACAACACTTTAGTACAGTGTTTCTTAATCTTTTTTACACATCTTACCCTTTTATGAAACAAGGTTACCAGCTTTACCCCTATGCACTCAATGGTGCTATTGAAAATACGAAATTAATTAACTCTTACAGTTTAGAATGATTTATAAAAATTTATATTGACTACAAATTATGGTTCAATTAATTTACCCCCTTGAAAGATGAAATTTACCCCAAGGGGTAAATTTACCAGTGATGTAGTCGAGACAGTAACCTTCGAGACCGAGACCTGGTTAAAATTTCGAGACGAGACCGAGACTTCATCAAAAACTCCGAGGCCGAGACTCGATACTTGATGTTCGGGACCGAGACCGAGACTCGAGACTTCAAAGTTTGTGCATTTTGCCGAAAGTTTTTTAAAAAATGTTGTTATCAATTCTGACTTGATTTTTTTTCAAATTTCTGGCATTTTTCCGACGTGTTTTGGTCTTTTCTTATCGGCAAATAGCCTACAACAAACAAAAAAATCGTTGAATTGTAGAAATTTTAATAAACCATTTCTTTGCAATAATCAAAGTCTCTAGACCTGAAACCTTCGAGACCGAGACTCGCAAAAATGGGTCTCAAGACTCGTCTCGAGACCAAGACCAAGTCTCGAAGCTCCATCACTGAAATTTACCCCAGGTTAAGAACCACTGCTTTAGTATTATCACTGGAAGAGTTCTTCGTCAAAGTAGATAAAATACATTAAAAGTAGAATATATCAATATATATCTCTGAGATTCAATTGGCCATTGGATAATGCCAACATAGTTAATCTGTACACTGTGTCTATACGTAATCCAATGATAATGTCCATTTTCGTATTTATTCCCCGGCTTTATACTAGGGGTTTTCAACGGTAATGTAACCACGAAATTTGTACAACTATATTATTTTTGTAACGAAATAGTGGGGGGACAAAAGTTACTGCGCCTACTTAACGTACCTCTTGTCCAAAAGTTGGCGGGACATATCCTCCGTCCCCCCTGAAACTCGGTCCCTGGTTCATAGCAAGCAAGAAGTCTACGTTCTTTCTTCGCTTTACATCAAGTTAAGTGTGTAACAGGTCAATACGTTATAGTGTCTGCATCAACTTTATACGCAAAATAAACAGCTTAGTCATTGATGGCTTGTACCTCACATGTTACTGCTAGAAACTTCGCTTGTTCCATGGAAGTTCCAAGGCCTGTGCGGTTTGTTGTCCATTTGCAGTACTTTTTCACGTTTTCCTCATACTACCTATCAAGTAAATGCATTTCACCCAAACCACTAGTCTAATTTGCTTTATGGCAAAATGTCATGTCCCTTTTTCTACGCTGTGTTCTGTTGGTCAAAACGTTTGAAAATCCAGATTTACAAACTACTGTTTGGGTTTTGTGCATGCAGCAGTTTTTAATTTAGATTGCAGATGTTCAGGTTAGCTTTAAGTCACCGGTGTCTCGTATCTTTCTGCCTTTGCTTATGTAAACTAATAGGCTGAAGTCACAATAAGACCTTTGTTTTTCAGCTGAACGATCTCAACGCTAAAGTTGGTCAAGACGCCAACCGCTTGAAGGAAGCACAAGGGGAATTGAATGATCTGAGAAACCGCGTTGGCCAACACAACACGCAAATTGAATCCCTCCGCTCGAATGTAATAGCTAATTTATTTTTGCTGTTTGATGTTATGACCTGCTGCCTTGGCGGAGCTTAAGGTTTTAGTGTTCTTATTGCATAAACACAAATAGCAGAATATGAAGTTTCAATAAGTTTCAATCAGCGGGCGCAGTGACGCTCATGTACTGTACTAAAACCTGTGTCGGTTGGTTTAACAGAGAAAAAAACAACATCGCAGTCAATGTTCGATTAATATCAAAATTTACCGATTCGCAAAACATAAATCATAATTTCAGTGGTCACTGATCCAGGCCCAAAATTTTTTGTGCCCATAAATTTTTTGATATATAAGTGTTGCTGAACCATGCACAGCAGATTATGCATGTGGGTTAACTTGAGAAAGATGAAGGTAGTTTTACTTTACTAGCGGTCGTTTATGCTCTTTACAAAAGTACAAGGTCATTTGACATTACCAGTCGTTAAACGGTGTTACCAATCTAATGCTATATTTTATCATTGTAGAAAGACTACCTCGAGCGGCAACTTGCAGATGTGGAAGATCGGTTTAGTAGAGACATTAATGGGTACCAAGATCAGATTGTTGAACTTCAATCACAGTTGGAAAAGATGAAATCCGAAATGTCTGATCGGCTCCGTGAATACCAAGACTTGTTGTCTGTAAAACTAGGTTGGTTTGTGTTGACAAATGACTTCATATTCACCAAAGAAATGGATAACAAGTGGCATTTATAAAAGGAAACCGTACAGTTTTTACTCGTATTAAACAATACAGCTAAGATTCAAAGACCGTGTTTTAGCAAACATTAAATTTGAATTCATTGCTTGCTCTTTATGGCAAAAGATGCCGCAAGCACTGTTCAACTTGCTCAATTTTTTATCGTTGCATAGTCACGATTTCTTTTCACAGGTCTGGACTTCGAGATCAGCACCTATCACAAGTTGCTGGAGGGTGAGGAAGTGCGCCTACAAGGCGTAGCCCCAAGACTCAACACAAGTGGAACAACATATTCGCTTAAAAAGGTCGTCGAGGAATACGAGAGCGCCTACAAGAAAGTATGTAAAAGCGTTGTGCTTGTGTAATTTACCAACTTTGAGGTGTATGGAATCCGTGGCAATAAAAATTCCGAGCTATTGCACAGTTCAGTATTTTCAAACATTGATATATTTTGTGTATATACTTTAAACCTTAATATTATCTAACTTTACAGGCTCAAGAGAAAGACGGACGCAAGTCACCCTGATCCGAAGACGACGTTCTGTATAATAGTGTGCGATGAAATTGCTATTATGGATTGATACATTAACACATAAAGCACATAATTATCGGTACCCATTTGATTTCGAAACGGGCTTCCTTGATGACAATTATCCACTCTACTTTCGAGCACTATCCTGCACTTACAGCATTACTGCTGACGCATGAGCTTCCTGTTTATGAAATATCGTAACAAAATGTATAAACTTGCAATAAATTAGCGGGGCGAATAGTTTCAGTTTCTCTAGGTTTATGCGCACAAGGATGTAGCAGGGCTAATGGCTATAGATCAGCGTTCTGTCCTAAAATTGTGCTCGGCGTTCTGTCTAAAATTAAATAAACGCATAACTTCTAGCCAGGCCCGCAACTAGGGGACGAACCGACCGATTGCCCCGTTGCAAATCCGATGCAACAATTTTAAATTTTCAAAAACATGTTTAATTGATAGGTAGGCTACAACAACAAGCTACAATTATTATAACCCCTCAGAAAATATCAGCTAGTTGCGGTCCTGCTGCTAGCTCAAATAAAAGCATGCTTTCTAACTTAAATGCTTAAGCCAAAAGTGTTGGAAATTTTTCTAGATTAATTTTATCACAGCAAAAAAAAATTTATGAGGACAGTTTTCAAAACTGACTTCATGCCGTAAATGTTCGGTGGATCTCATTACGGAGTTGCAACCATACAGATTTAACACCAAAAAAGCATCTGTTTCTGCTCTCACTCTTCCAGGTCCCACATCTACTGAGAGTGTATTGCAACGCCTTGTGTTGCTAGTGGTTTGGGTTTTTAAACGAAACACCCTGCTGTATCATAGGTCCCAACAGCAATGTGTTTCATAGGTTTCAGATATGCAAGATCATGAGGGTTCTTCTTCTTGGGTGTGAACAACGGTTCAAACAAAACCCACAAGATCTTCAAGCCATTTAGTGTTGTTGATGTTAGGCGTCCGCAGGTTCGGAGGGCGGAGGATGTTACAGTCGAAGATGAGATGATTGGCCGACTGCTCCTCGGCGCCACAGATGCATTTGGATGTATCATAGCATCAGGCCCGCAGCCACGGGGAGCATTCGGCGGCAATGCCCCCGCAAATAATTTTTGTGACCTCACAAATTGTGTTGTGCCCAGGAAAATTTGTTTTAAACATACACTAAAAACAAAAACCTCCTCCCCTAAAAATTATTTTGTCCCACCAAACCTTAAAACAGGGGTGGGAAACTTATTTACTATCACGGCCAGGTGGCATGGCATGTGCATTATCCCTGGCGGACAGCAAAATCAATTGAATTTATCCTAAAATCCTACTTTTATCTATGAGGAAGAGTGACTTCTCTTGACTTACTGTCTAAGCACCTGCTTATCATAGAGCTTCGTTTTGACACGATGTTCTGCTCTAAATTGGGTAACGAAAATTCTGATGTGGGCCATATCAAATGTTCACGCGGGCTGCAGGTTCCCTATCCCTGCCTTAAAACCTAGCTACGGGCCTATCCAGCATTTATATTTTTAATATACAAAAATAGACCATTAACATTCTGACTTTTTATGTGGAAATAGTGCAGAAAGTTGTCTGCATTTTTCTACTTTTACAGCGCCACTTTTCTTATCAAGGCGATAAACATTGTAGCCTTACTAAGATAATTTTTAATACAATCATACACTACATTTTGTACAATCACAAACTACAGCATCGCTGAACAAGTTTTACTCGTACCTATGATTTCCTGCGCCCGGGGACAAAGCCTCCACCCAGTTTGGGCGTCCCCCCAGCCCGTTACTGGCAGCATAGATGCGAAGAGTGAGTTAGGAGTGAAAGGACGTCGAAAGCTGGCTCGGGCCCCGCACATATTTGTTTCTAGACCAGCCTGAAACCTTCATACGACTGTGACGACATGGAATTGACGCCAGCACCTTTGAATCTTGGAAATCGTTAACTAGTTATCGTAGAGTTAAGAATCTAATCGTTTCGCGTGATGCTGCCCACACTTTCCAATTTTAGTCACGATTCAACATCCAGAATGTTGTATTGCGACATTCAAAACTGCGGTAATAGGCCTACATTTGAATTGAAGCAACTAGTCACTAGTGAAAGAAAATGCTAAAACTAGGCAAAAGGTTCCCTGATCATCTGCAAAAATCATCGTGAGTTTTACTGACAGAATTGTATGGGTACAAAAATCTTCCGATAACACAGCATAAAATTTTGCCGGAGTTGCGTCTTGTAGCCTACCCGCTTGTTTCCCTCCCGCGTCATGTCTGGTCACAATCGCCGCTGGTGCGAGTGTGGGGTTGTGGAGCATACACTCCCAGAGTTTTGAGTTTTAGAACTTCATAAAGGGCTGAATGAGGGCAGACACGAATACATAAAAAAGTAGCACAGGTAGAAGAATGCATACAAAAACCTGAAGGCAAATGATTTTGTACAAAACTGCGAGAGAAATATAAAATTGCAAAATCCTAACATATTTTTTCTATATAATATTGAGAACTTAACAGAGAACAAAAGAAATACTGCGATGCAGGCTTTACTTCTAATTATCTAACTTCAAAGACATAGTTTTCTTGCTTTTGCTGCTGTAAATTTATCAATCATTTTGTCAAAAAACTGATATAATTTAAATGTGTCACCAGTGTTAACCTAGGGAATATTTGAGGTCAGTAACCCTCCGTGAGAAATTCTAGGTAAGCAATTTTGTGACCTCAATTTCGATAATCATGTCCATGGAGAATTCAGTTTATAGGTTGCATTAATATAAAGCACATGCAACAGCAACTGAAAAGGTCACAATCATAATTACAGTAATCAGCGACCGAGTTTGCTAAAAAACTTTGGGGAGGAGACAAACCTTTATTGTTTGCGTTTCGATGACGTCACCATGTTCACTCAATCGTATTACAACCCCTCTATACAATTGGCAAAATAGGGACACATGTGGAATGGATATATTTTGGTGGCAATGGCCCAAATGCCCCTTTGCTACGCCAATGGTGGTGGTATAGCAACTAGTTTTGTACACGCAATGGTACTATATCTAGATATCTAGCAATTAGCACTGCATTTAATATGAAAATACATTAATTCTGAGAGTTGGGCTTAAATAGACATAATTATGATGCTCAAAAATTGTGACAAACAATTCAAATTTGGTCAGTTCCGAAATAAAATGTACTGCTACTAATAACAAGACAACATAGATCAAATCAAAAACAAACCACGAGATCTTTTGGTAAATACTAGCAGTGCAACCAGGCGCGTAGCCAAAATTTTTATTAGGGGAAGCCAAACAACAACCGAATTTCAACATTTAAATATTTTTAATGCTCCTTGTTTTTAAAACATGATCCATGAAGCGTGCATGTTTCTGGCGTTTTCTTCTGAACAACTGTGTTCAGATCTAAGCCGACAAATAAAAGGCCTGCTCTCATTGAATTGACAAATTTAAAAGTTTTGATAGTGAAGTTACAAGCTTCTACTTTGGATCAATGCCACCATTTGCTCATAAACCTTTCCTGCAAAAGCGCTAGTAACCTCTCAATGCTATAAGTGCACAATCTGCAGTATGGATTTTGGAGTCATAGTTGCAGTTGAACAAGAAGTCATCACGGCTACCATTACGATTACGCTTCTTATACTGTATTTACACTCTTCTGATGTGCACCAACACAGCACGTTCAACCGAAGCCGAGCAGCGACTTTGCTGAGGCACTGACTTCCGAAGTCAAGTAGGTCTTCTACGAAACTTTCGAGCATATAAGAAGTGGATCCCGTTGTCATCTAATTTTTGAGTGATTACTTCACGTATGTAGTTGATAACCGTAAACGCTAGAGTTTTTCACCGCGTTTGAAAAATGTTTGATTTTTGATAATCCGCAAGATCTTTTGGCTGTGTTCAACTTATTCCGCAAAACCTTTGCAGCTACTTTAAACTTACTTCATTAAAATTGTTTGATGCGACTTTGCGGAATTTAACTGACTTCATTGAATTATAAAATGGAATTAAACTGTAAACACAATCGTAACGCCGGTATTACAAAACTTACTGACCACGCTCAGCTGCATGTAAAGATAGCTTAGCACTGCACGTAATTAAATTTGTACAAATCACGGGCTTCTAGAAAATACAACAACTTGTCTGCGGAATTTGAAGCCCTAATGGGTAAAAAGTTTAAATTTAGTTTCATTTTAGTCACATGCGCTTTGCTAATAAGACAGATTGCAAGCTCAGGGATGGATATTAGGGAAGGATAATGAGGCAGTCGCCTGGAGCCCCTCTTTTTCAGAGATACCGTGCCCCCCCGCTTGAGAGCTTTGCACCACCGTCTAGTTAAAAAGGTTATGTACCGCACGCTAGAGCCACATTTAAAGAAGCTCTGAAGCAAGTCAAAAAAATTATGGGAAAATGTGCCAAAGGAGGCAGCTTCCATGTGTCCAGCTGCAAAACTTTACAAATTTTTGTTTCTTTCCGATGCATCTTATGCTCTTGAATTTAGTTCATAAACTGAAATGTGAAACAACTATAATTCTATTATCTACGTAATCCCACATCTACCTTTCGCAATGGCGATATTTTGGAGACCCTTTCTGAGAGCTTGCCCCTAAATTTTAATATCCACCCCTGTGCAAGTTATCTCAGTATCTGTAACTTATAGCAGTGTCAATTCCCTCATCACTTGCAAAATAAAAACATCTTGCTATTCAGTGGCGGATCCAGGGAGGCAGTTTGAGGCAACTACCTCCCCAAATCTCTGTGGTGTCCCTTTGCCATAAATGCCCCCCTTTTTGGTGCCCATGGAAGTAGAAACAGATTTTAAAATACTGTAGTCTAAAATAAACAATGTTTTTCGCTTAGTTAAACGTCAGGGTTTATGTGCCGGACTTTACTCAACCTCTTATCGCATAGCGTGAACGATGCTATTGTTTCGTAATAGTTCCACTGTTTCGTTTGTTCTTTGCCGCGTGAGAACTGCCCAGCCTTCACAAACGCAGTCGCGTCCGCAGTTCACGACTTGCTGCTGTGCTGTATGAAAATGGTCTGTCTTTTTACAAGTTTATTCTTTAATGCCTGATGACCGCCCTGAAAGAAAAAGGAAAGGCAGTGGTAGAAATAGGAATGCAATGTGGAAAACTTATTACTGACTCAATAATTTACAAGCCTCCAAAATGAAAACGAAAAACCAGTTTCAGGGCTATTGCCAGTTCGTGAGTCCGCAGTTTGTCTGCATCGCAGTTTTGCAACATAAAAGTCAGAGGATGGATTTCTTGACGGAACTAATCTCCAAATTGACAAGGGCGTAACGAGGTTAGATGGCACCCGGGGCAAGAAGCAAGTTTGGCGTCCCTTTTTCGAGCCTGACGTCTTCCAGAAGCAAATTTACTGTATTGAAGAATATACGTGTGACATTATTGGGATTTTTTGGCGCCCCCGCAGTATTTTAGCGCCCCCAGAGTGATTCGGCGCCCAGGTAATTACGCCGCCTTGCCGCTTCATTACGCCCCTGCTGATTGAACCATAATGCAGCGTGTAAAAAGCTACAGATGTTTACGATAGCAAACAACTTACCGCTATGTGACAAAAATGCATTGAACGTGCTCGATTAGCTCAAAGAATTATGACCTACGTAAATATGCAATTGTGCAACTCCTCACTTCATATACGTGGACAACGCAGAGGAGTTTTGACTTATTGCCAGGTGCGTAACGAGGTTAGATGGCGCCCGGGGCAAGATGCAAGTTTGGCGCCCCCATTTTCGAACCTGAGGTCTTCCGGAAGCAAATGCATTGTATTGAAGAATGTACGTGTGACATTATTGGGATTTTTTGGCGTCCCCGCAGTATTTCAGCGCCCCCAGTGTGATTCGGCGCCCGGGTAATTGCGCTCCCTTTCCCCTTCGTTATATCCCTGCTGATTGAACCATAATGCAGCGTGTAAAAAGCTAGACGTTTACGTTAGCAAACAGCTTGTCGCTATGTGACAAAAATGCCTTGAACGTGCGCGATTAGCTCAAAGAATTATAATCTACGTAACTATGCAGTTATGTAACTCCTCACTTCATATACATGGACAACGCAGAGGAGTACTGAATTACTGTTACGGGCGCAACGAAGTTAGATGGCGCCCGGGGCAAGAAGCAAATTTGGTGCCCCGATGTTTGAACCTGAGGTCTTTCGGAAGCAAATGTACTGCACTGAAGTTGTGACATTGTTATGACTTTTCGGCGCCCCGCAGTCATTCAGCGCCCTCATAGTGATTTGGCGCCCGGACAATTGTGCCCCTTGCCCCCCCTTGATTACTGCGCGCAGCGACGCGCCTCAACAAATCATGGTACACACCTCTAACCAGAGACATACGGGAACCATGGGTTTTAGGCGGGGCAAAATTTTCATTTCGCCCGAATTTTTGCGCCACTTTGAGGAAAAACGAATAGGAGAATTTTGCAGGGCGATGGTTCAATTTCAGAAATTTGCCCAAAAATATCGGGAAGTTTCTCCTGAATTTTTTTGATCTTGTCCGAATCTCCCCCCACTTCGTACGCCTATAGCTTTGACGCAGAAACTTTGGCAAAATACTAGCTATCTTCAGCTTAGTGGATTGAATAATTGGTTTTACGTGGTCATAACAATTTTTGCTCTACACTTGAATATGTGCAGTCCAAAATTGGTGGAATGACGGCGCCTTTCACCCCAACCTGGCGACGCGTCAGGCAACAGTTAGTGATGGCTCTGTGGTTTTGAACCTTTTGTTGCAATTGCAAACCCGTACACAACTCACGCTGGCCATGAAAAGACAAATTTGGCATGGTTAGCGAAATCAGCAATCGACAGAAAAATGCTTAGCTTAGTGGTTGTTAGATCATTCCGCTTGCAACATATAAATTTGAGCAAAAAAGCAATCTTCTGGTGAATTTTTAACTTTTTTACCGGTGACCGTGCTGGTGTTGGCGAGGATTCGTGGTTTTAAATTGGTGATAGGCTGATTCTCCTCTGTGTTTTCTGGCCTGGCTGGATAGAAGCAGATCCATTGCCAGATCAACAGCAGTGGGGGTGGCTTTGAGCTTCTTCTGGGGCTTCGTAATAGTATACAATGAATTGAAAAATGACTTCATGGGGAAACTAGAGCTTGACTTTGGAGGTATTGATTGTGAATTGGCGGGACTAAGCCCGCTTGCTTCCACTTCTGTTGAAAAGTGTCACAACTTTTTTAATAACCTGGTCTAGTGGGATTGATGCTTTTTCTTCACATCAGCAATCCAATGTCAAAAAATGTGAAACGGTATTTAATGACTTGATTCAAAATCTACCTTTATAAGTGGCGTTAAATGTATATTAGGGCAAAATGCTTTAAGGCCCAGTGTAAATCTATCACGCGATTATAAGATCTTTTTTTACGATTGTCAACAAAGCTACCTAAAATAGTGTCCTGGCAAATGTCTTTCATTCACGTGTTGTTTTTGAATTGCCGTTTCAGCAATAAATAAGTCTTTCATGTACATGTAAATGCACAAGCTTGGCTTGGAAACATGATCGTCATTAGGCTTTTTATTTGAGTCCTATCGTGGGACATGAGTTGTCACTTCCAAGTCTAAAAAGAACCGTTCTGTTTCTAACCAGGTCGGGAATGCGTTTCAGACACTGTTCTTCACTGATTTCGCTAGGCATAACCAAAACAGTGGCAAACGCTTGCGCGCAGCATGCTTTTATACCATTCAAATACATTTTGCAGATGTACGAGATCTGTGTAGCTTGTGAAAAACGAGGCCCACTGTTTGGGACCCGTTTCAAACGTTTTCTGAATTAACGATATAAAGCGTTGTCAAACTGTGGTTATTCCCTGAAAAATATCATAGTTCGACCAACAAAAATAGCCACTTTCTGACCTACATAAGATAACCTCTTTTGTGTGACACACAACGATTGTCGCAGACAACCCTTGGTATTTTAGCAAGTGAAGATATTTTTGGCGCCCCCCAATTTTACTGCTCCCCCCAAACGCCTGGTCTGGATAGGCCAATGTTGCTACTTACGTTAGATTTTGCTGCTAACTCTTCTCGTTGCAGTTAAATCATTTCAAATTATTTACTGTAGGATAGGGTGGCAATTAACATCAGATGAAAGTTGAAACACTGAGCTTATGAACAGTAGGTCAGAGTCTAATATCTTGAAAAGACTTATTTTTTACTCGCCGGCAAGGTAAAGGGAAATCATTGATGAGAACGTTAAGGCTCCACATAACTGTGGTTGAACCGTCACGAAATATGTCATCACAAATAAATATCTAGAATGAATGCTATTGTTGCTAAACCGTTACTTTGGCGCAATGAAGAAAACTTTGAAACTGAATCGTTTCTTAGCCAAAATTTGTGCTTCAAGACATATAAAATTTATATCACCGACATATTCACGCATGTAGTTTTAGAACTGTGCAAAAACAAAAATCTACGATATTGATTTAAGGCTACGCTGACACTGGAAACAATTAGGATAGGTTATATTTGTAACGCCCACGATTATCAGCAAGGAATTTGCGATGGTCTTGAAATGAAGCTTACATAACGACTAGGTGGGATATAGCAAGCTAGCACGCCAAAAACAGCAGCGAAAAGCGTTACTCCAATTGTTTTTACTCGCGGTCATTGATTACAAAAGGTCCGGTACAAGTTTGTATTCGACTAAAAGCTGAAGTAGGACAGATTTCTTGAGGCAGTTTCGTTGATTTGAACTGAAGTATTTCTTTGGCTTATACTTCAAATATTTTATTAACCTGAAAACTTTGGTATTGGGGGGGCATTGGCCCCGTTGGCTACGCGCCTAGTGGCAAACGCATTCTGATTGCGGGCTCCAGACCAGCGCAGGAATTCGTGATAAAGCGACGTTCATGTGCACACCGAGTCGGTAATTCAAGTTAACCAACACAATTTTCAATAATCATGACAATTCAGTTTATATAGGAAGTCTGTATACTGTGTCTGCAGATAATCCAGTGATAATGTTCATTTTTCTCATTTTTTCCCTGGCTCTATGCTGGGGAAACGTTTCCAACAGTGATGTAACCATGAAATTTGAACAACTACATTATTTTTTATCACAAAATATTGGGGGACAAAAGATATTATGTCCACCCTGTCCAAAAGTTGGGGGGACATGTCCCACCCTTAAACTCGGTCCCTGACAGTAATAAACTCAACTCTGTTGCCCAGTTGCGATTAGAATCTCGCAAAGTATTCAGCATTTATTTATATTTCGACAAACAAAAATATCGTAACTATCACATCAGGTCTATTTCAACATGAACTTTGTTAACCATCAAAGCTCCCAAAAATTCCTAAACATCAGATCTGTTGTCGTAACAACATATTGTTAAGTTTCATCCCTGCGCTAAAAGTATGCGCAGCATTATACTGCACTGCATCCACTGTGACCGCTGGATTCCCGTCCCCTTGTGACGCAACTATAGACATGAGAGTAAAGTCGGAAAGGTCGCAACCATGGCTATCTAATAGCATTGTGACGAAACTGTGAGTCAAACTGCATGCGACGTTAATTGCTGGAGACAGAATCTCCGCCTAATGTCACTAAAGTTCGCAATTGCTTGCTTTGCGAAGCTTGGTGATATTGATGAGATTCCGCAAATGGGTAGTCCGCTGGCATTCGACATTTTGTAAATCGTAATTATTAGCATACGCTGACATTTGACATCAGCAGGGCCGGCGCTAGGTGGTTGGGGGCCCCCCAAGCCTGGACTTTGGGCCCCAATTATAAAATATATTGCGTTAAACACATAATATTTATATAAGCAAACACGTCGATACTATAACAAATGTTTACAGAAGCATGTTTCTACAGCATCAACACAACATACAGCATAAAGCAGACAGACTAGCATTTGCTATATTTCAAGCGAGAAAAATGACTTTCTCCAACTTTTCAAAGATGCAAATATTTTTGTCAACTCAGTCATATCTAATGTTTTTGCAGTTTCATTTTCAGTAGATATCATTGCCGTATTTGTTAGTCTTTCATCAGTCGTGATCATAGGCGTACGGGAAGGCATTTTACTGGGGGGGCGGAAAAAATGTGCCCTGAAAATAACAATTTACCCTGAAAATAACTTTTTTAGTTTAATCCGAATGAAGCCTGAAACCTCTTGTAAATCTGTTCTATACAGTTGAATTCGTCTATAACGACTTCGTTTGTAACGTCAATTCGCCTATAACGTTACATTTTGTTCGGTCGCGATGGCATCTTTTACATGCATTTCAATTCGCTTATAACGTCAATTGGGCAATAACGTTCTTTATGCAATCCCTTAGAGGTGCCGTTATAGGCAAATTCTGTGGTTACCTTGCTTCTTAACTCAAGTGGGTGAAGTTTCTTGCATGTTGTGTTCTCCCAGACAAGACACTACGGTATATAATTGCCTTTACTGATGCAATAATGTATGCGGCTTCAATGGCTCAGCGCAAAGGGCAAAAGCGACGGCTGCCTGTGTTATCGTTGCTGTGCGCTTGAGCAAGGCACTTATCAAAGACGCGCACGGCGCACTCAAAGGGGCCAGGCACTCCGCACGTCCGTGCGGCCCGCTTCTACTAAAGATTGGGAAATGAAGCAGTGTGCCTACACGTATTGTATCGTATTCGTTTACTGTGATTGTACCATGGACAGACAACACTGTACGATGTTCCTATAAATGTAGCCTATAAAACACTTTCCAAGTACTTTATACATGTATTGTCATTTGTAACACTGGGCCATATTACACAAACTGCCACCAGGGCTGGTACAAATTACACACTGCATTCACAGAACTAACTTCAAAAATTTCCCTTCCTCAGCAAGTCAGCCAAAATTTGATGTTAAGCTCAATGCTGCAACAGATAACAGTAGAGATCTAAAAAACCACAAAAACCTGGCATAAAAAAACGAGAGCTTGGTCCAGATAACACACTACACTAGCCCAAATTACACGGATCACCCCCAAGTGAATATACACTGAATACACTATATTGAAAATATTTTCACTGTTCAGGATTTTTGAGCAACTCTGCGCTTGCCCTGAAAAACAGAGAGTGCCCTGAGTTCACCGCATTGAATATATATTTTTTACAGTGACGTGCGGTGAGGTTCGTGGCTGGGGAGGCACTGTCTCTTTCAAAGCCAAATTTGCGAGTGTATGAATTGAGTGGAGTAACATAAATTCACCACTCAACTGGCTGCAGGCACGTAGCCAGAAATTTTGATAGGGGGGGGCAAACAACAACCAAATTTCAACATGTGAATATTTATTGCCCCTTGTTTTCAAAGCATCATCAATAAAAGGTGCATTTTTCTGGCGCTTTTTTCTGAAAAATTGTGTTCAGATTTAAGCTTGCAAGTAGAAGTCTATCTTCATTGAATTGACAAGTTTCAAAAGTGTGTTTTTAGTAAAGTTCCAAGCTTCTACTTTGGATCAAAGTCACCATTTGCTCGTAAAAGCTTCTTACGAAAGCGCTTGTGAAAATCTCGATGCTATAAGTGCAAGATCTGCAGTATGCTTTTTGCAGCCAATATTACAGTTGAGCAAGAAGTCATCGTTGCCGCCATTATGATTGCGTTTTTTAATATTTACACACAGGGACGCCGGAACAGTGGTAGGGCAGGGGTGGCAGTGAAAGAGTTGAGGGCAATGGAAGCTTGTAAAAACAAAAAATTTGTTACTTGTGCTTGTTTTTGCGCGGCAACCACGTTGATCTCAAAAGTAATAGCAGAAATTATAGAAAACCATTCTGAAGTTGGTTGGTGCGCGAATAGTTGCAATAAGTTTGTTTCGAGTCGATCTTGATAACCCATAAAAATTACCTATGATTCAGCTGTTGCTCCCTTTTGAATGGGCAGGGGGAAATGCCCCTGTTATTTCATTTTATTTCACCTCTCTCTAGCGTCCCTGAATTTACCTATGATGCTGTTATGTAAGGGCACCTGTGCCCCTGTTGCCCCCTCTTTTAAAGGATAGGGGGGCAATGCCCACGTCATGCACCCCCGTTCCGGTGTCCCTGTTTACACAGCTGCTGATGTATAACAACACACGTTTAATCGAAGCCGAGTAGCGACTTTGCTTTAAGACAACGACTCCTGAAGTTGGTCTACAAAACTTGCGCGCATGTAAGATGTGGATCTTATCCAGTGATCCCTCTAAGCCGAAAAAAACCGGCACTTTCGGCACCTTTTTTGGACGCCAGCCAGCAAAATTTTGAAAATCGGCACTTGCATTTTTTGGACGCAACTTCCTTCATTGGAGAAAATTTCACAAAACACAATTTAAATATATTTTTCAAAGATATACGGGACATCTTTACACGATTGAAGCCGTTCTCAGGTCACAGCATATAGAACGTTCAGACGCATTTTGGGATTTCTCCGCTTGCAAGGTTTATAAAGAAGTTCTGGGGGCATTTTCCCCCATTTTTGCGTCTCAAAACAAAGCTGTTTGCCATGAAGTTCAGATGCATTTTTTGAGTTATCCGTCTCCAATGTTTACAAAAATGTTTTGAGCGCATTTTCACGATTTTTGCGTCCAAAAACGAAGCTGCTTGCCGTGAAGTCCAGGCGCATTTTGGAGGTGTTCACTTTGCAAGTTAAAAAAAAGTTCTGGGCGCATTTTCCCGATTTATGCGTCCAAAAATGAAGCTGTTTATCGTGGAGTTCAGACGCATTTTGAAAGTTTTCGCCTTTTAAGCTTTATAAAAAAAGTTGTGGCCGCATTTTGCCGATTTATGCGTCCAAAAACGAAGTTGTTTGCCGTGAAATTCAGACGCATTCCGGAAGCTCTCTGCCTGCAAGTTTTAAAGAAAAAGTTGTGGGCGCAATTCCACGATTTGTGCGTCCAAAAACGAAGCTGTTTCCCGTGAAATTCAGACGCATTTTGGAAGTTCTCTGCCTGCAAGATTTACAGAAAAAGTTCTGGGCGCAATTCCACGATTTGTGCGACCAAAAACGAAGCTATTTGCCGTGAAATTCAGACGCATTCTGGAAGATCTTTGCCTGCAAGATTTACAGAAAAAGTTGTGGGCGCAATTCCACCATTTGTGCGTCCAAAAACGAAGCTGTTTGTCGTGAAAAACAGACGCATTCTGGACGTTTTCGCCTTGCAACTTTTGTAAAAAAAAGTTCTGGGTCCATTATTACGATTTGTTCGTCCAAAAACGAAGCTGTTTGCCGTGAAATTCAGACGCTTTCTGGAAGATCTTTGCCTGCAAGGTTTACAGAAAAAGTTCTGGGCGCAATTTCACGATTTGTGCGTCCAAAAACGAAGCTGTTTGCCGTGAAATTCAGACGCAGTTTGGAAGTTTTCGCCTTGCAAGCTTTGTAAAAAAAGTTCTGGGTGCATTTTCCCGATTTATGCGTCCGAAAACGAAGTTGTTTGCTGTGAATTTCAGGCACATTTTGGAAGTTCTCGCTTTCCAAGGTTTGTGAAAAGAATTAGGGTGCATTATCACGATTTGTGCGTCCAAAAATGAAACTGTTTGCCGTGACGTTCAGATGCATTTCGGAAGTTCTCCACCTCCAAGGTTTACAGAAAAAGTTCTAGACAAATTTTCATGATTTATGTGTCCAAAAATGAAGCTGTTTGCTGCGAGGTTCAGACGCATTTTGCAAGCTTTCCGCTTGCAAGATTGATAAAAAAGTTGTGGGCGCATTTTCACGATTTATGTGTCGCGCAAACAAACGTTCTTTCTTGACTTCAATATTTTGTTAAAATGCTTTGGCCACGTTTTATAATTTTACACGCCCATAAATTTTTGCTGAGTTGTTTGGGCACATTGTGAAGTTCTTGACTTTCACATTTTATGAGAATGCTTTGAATCTGAACACATTTTGACTGCGGGTGCACCCACAAATTGTGACGTGCGAGTGTGACTTTATGCGAAGCAATTTCAAAAAAGCCTTGGACTGGCACCTCAGACATGCTTTGTAATATCTGAACTTCGAAAGAATGAACAGATTTTGTGAAATTTGACCTGAGGTAAGATGCCTGGCAAAATTAAGCTGAGTCGTTCATAGAGGCGTTGACCTAACTTGTGTTTTGAGTATAGTGCACCTTTGAATGACAGTAAAACTTGTTTTTTGTCCGGCTTATCACGACTGTTATCAACTTCAAGGTTCAGCTCATATTGCATCACGCGGCTGGTAAATAGCTGAGGCCTCAAAGTTTGACGGTAAAATTTCACGATAATTTGTGATATATCAAGTATGAAAGTAAACAAGCCTGCAAGCGGCGGGAAGAAGCAATGATCATTGATAATTATAATTAATATATAAGCTTGGCGAGATGTAATTACGACGCGCTTATTTCAAACAAACAGTTAACTTGCACATGCAGTAAATTCCTGATGGTGTCAGTGCTAGTTTGCGAAATTAGGCTAAAAAGACTATATGTGTCCATCAAGTTAGTGTAAATAGTCGAAAAGCTGGAAGAAGAGTCTTCCGTCAATCGATTTTGACATATCATATAAAACCAATGTGTGCAGTTAAGACAAATATGCCCAAAATTTTAAGTGAGAAAATAGGCCCAAAACGGTTGTGCAGAGTGCTTTTCTATATCTGGATATTGTTTTCCGTCTGGACGATGCTGTTGCTTTCTCAAGTAAACATTTCAGGCAGTGGACTAGACATAATAACTAACTCATCCAACGTGGTTGATTCGCAAGTACTTTGATGTAGGCGACGGTTGTTGGAGAGAGTCTAAACAAGATGTTTACTAATCGTTGGTGCTACACCAGAACAATAACAAACTGTAGCTTGTCCGACAGTCGACACTTGAAGTTAGCCTTCTCATAGTTAAAAAAGACCTTTTGGACACATTTTGTGATTTTTATTTATCACAAAATGTCAAAACCTGTTAACTGTTGTCGTTACTTTCAGATGTTGTACGAAAGGGCCTTATGTCTTGATTGTTTTGGTTTTTAAAAATGTTTTGAACATATTTCGCCGATCTTTGCGCATTGTTGGATGCTGCAGGCCTTATGTTTGGTGCATTATAAGTTTATATTCTGACTGAAATGTTTTTTAGGATATTTGGGCACTCATCAATGATCTCTGCCTGTAACAAAAGGCTAATGAAATTCTGCTCGGGTTCATTTTTATAAATTCATGATTGCAATAGTCTGCAGTATGCTATTTGCACACTTTTCGCTTTTGGCGACCTCTGCCTTTTGTACATATGGTCTCATAAAAGGCAGGCTATATGAGAATACATGCAGGCTACGTGATTTGTCAAAATGATATATTCAGTAACAATTCTGTGGTCGGGCACATTCTTATTTTCACTGCTATGATGTTGTAAAGTTGTTACACCACCCTTTGTACAGTTACATACAAGAGTTTATGATAGGCCTACAAAAATAGCTAAGTTTATGTCTGCAACATGCAGGGGATCCAAAATTGATTTCTTCGTAATTTTATCAATTTTATGTAGTGCTGAATGATCTAGGTCAGCGGTGGGCAATTAGTGGCTCGCGGGCCAGATGTGGCCCGCCATAGCGCTTTCAGTGGCCCGCGGAAGCAATTAGGGAAAAAATTTTAATCAGAAAATTCCTCCCACTTAAAATAAATATCAGTGTTGAGGCTAACTTAAACTGAGACTTGCTTCTATTTCCATGACAAGTTACGGCCCTCTGTTGAACGCGGCCTTCTCAATGTAGCCCCCGAGTTAAAGTAATTGCCCACCCCTGATTTAGGTTATGCATGCAGCAAACTTTAGGGAAGGTCTGCTTGAATATCGATTTAATTAGCTTTGATCAACGATACTGCATAAAAGTTACTGTATATCTGTTACGGCAAGATTGTGATGCTTCATTGACAACGTCACTCGCCGCGCAGTGGCGGGCATTCCCAAGTCACCTAATTATGGCGCGCCTGCGGCTCCTGCATGTTTTTAAGTGGCGGAATTGCAAGCGTGGCGGCAGTGTCAGTAATCGTGGTGTTGTGTGTCTGAACGTTTGTTGCGGCCAACTGGACGGTGGTGAAGTCGGTTTTTAACCGATTTGTCGAGGTTTGGTGAACGTGCTACCTTTACTGTTTTGGGCGCGAGTGCGCATG
>Ga0210059_1002972_pt1 | contig 26900 bp, 19 predicted proteins | sample Ectturendosymbi2_FD_188042 | JGI IMG/M metagenome (GOLD analysis project Ga0210059, IMG submission 188042) | Ecteinascidia turbinata endosymbiont from Florida, USA - Sample 2 (SPAdes) (version 2) | ecosystem: Host-associated > Tunicates > Ascidians > Unclassified | place: Key West, Florida... | reverse complement strand
AGACGATAACGAAGATTCCTCCCATATCTGATTATTACTTTTTGGCCCATTCACATTGTTCCTAGAAATTTGCATGCAAATTCATTCCGTGATATTTGCATTACGGCGACAAATTAACAAGCAAAAAGTATGCGAAAACAATTAATCTCCTTTGCGCAGGTAATAAACTTTTCGTAAAATATCAAGCTCAAGGGGGGGGTTAACCCCAAGCCCCCTTGCCCACGGCTTTGCTGAATATCAACTATCAGCCCTCCAAGCTAGCGTATCGGAGGTAAATACAATCAACGCTACGACACAGCAGTTCATAACTGCAAAAATATCAGGCTGCGCATTAAAACAGGGTAATAAAACACACTCATCACTGCGTCCGAGCAATTTACCACTGCAAAATGATGCTGCGCTGACGTCTTTTCGAATACGAGTAGTGGAGCATAGAAAGTGTGTGGCTGGACCGGCTGGCGCACACCCCGGTTTGCAAGATCGAATCTTGCGAAACTACACAAGAATTGAGAATGAGCATGAAGTACGCAAGAAAACTTTCAATTTTTTATTATGTATAGAAGTACAGCAAACTTTTACAGTAGTTTTCCTTTTTCCCTGCTGAGACATTATCAAATTCCTGAATGCTTCTATGTTAAAAAAAGCTGTTTTTGAGCTCGTGCAACAGTTCTATCATGCCACAGAAATTGCTAATGTAGCCAATGCGCTCAGCGCTTGCGCTGATCAGCCTTAGCAAACAAAATAAAGACAAGTGTTTCGCATAAAGTGTAGTATCGCGGAACACAATCTTAAACATGCGATGGAGGGTTTGCAAAAAGTGGTGAGATGGTTTTTGGACGCAGACGATAGCCCGAATTTCCACCAAAACGTAATTAATACTTGTTGGCCCATTTGCAATGTTCCTTGAAATTTGCATGCAAATTTATTCCATGGTATTTGCATTAAGTCGACAAACTAACAAGCAAAAAGTATACGAAAACAGTTAATCTCCTTTGCGCAGGTAATGAACTTTTCGTAAAATATCAAGCTGAAGGGGGGGTAACCCCACCCCCCCAACCCCCTTGCGTACGCCCTTGGAGTTAAGTCAAACAGAGCAACTTAGTTTATCCGTTCGGTTTATCAAAGATACCAAAGTGCAGAAAGAATTTTTGTGCTTTGTTCCAGGTTCTTCCACAACAGCCAAAGATCTTGCATCTACGATTCTCACCCAACTATCTTAACTTGGGCATAATCTAGAACGTATGCGTGGCCAAGGTTATGATAGCGTAAGTAATATGAGCGGAAACTATCGTGGTGTCAGGCTAGAGTAAAAGAATTGTACCCTTTGGCCATGTACATTCATTGCTGCCACCATGTTCTTAACTTGGTCATTAGTGCTTCATCGCAGTTGCCAGTTATTAGAAATGCGATGGCAACTATATCGGACATATGCGTTTTTCTGTCGCTTTCTGAACAGCACGTATCGACATTTCAAGACAATGTTGAAAGAGAAGTTTCAGGCTCGGCTTCTTCGCGACAGAAGCTGAAACCAATTTGCGCCACACCCTGGGTAGAAAGACATGACTCGATCATCATTTTCGTGACACCATTGCCAGCAGTTGTTCCTACACTTGAGGAATTGCAGCAGGAAAACAAGCAAGTGGAGGTTGCGGCCAAAGCGGCAACTTTACACAATTCTGTACAGAAATGCACGTTTTTAATCACGGCTTTAGTTATGCTACACACTTCTGGTATAATCCTGCCTGTTTCAAAACTGCTGCAAAAGAAAAAATTGGATATATTTGCAGTGATTGAGCTCATTGATAGTGTGTTGGATATTCTCGGACAAAACAGAAGCAATTGCGGAAACGTTTTTCATAAAATATTTGACCAAGCTAAGAATGAATTTGAAAAATACGATGCTCCATTATTGATTCCCAGAAGATGCAAAAGTCAAATTTTCAGAGATAATTATCCTTCTGATGACCCTGAGCATTTTTTTCGGGAAGCCATATTTGTACCGTATTTAGATCTTTTAATAGTGAAAATGGAGGATAGATTCTTTTATCAGAAGCAGAAGTGCCGAAGTCTTTGGGGCTTGATACCTAAGTATTGCGATGCTTCGCCAAACACTGCTCAAGATTTAGAAAGGGTACTGGAAATATATCAGGAAGATATTGGTCCCAGAGCAGCGGTTGTTCCTGAATTGCAGCGTTGGGTAAATAAGCGGAAGAAGAGAGATGTTAGAACTGTTCGCTCGAATGCCATCGAGGCACTCTGTGCTTGCCATGCTGACATTTATCCGAACGTCTACATATTGCTCGCCATTTTAGGCACTCTTCCTGTATCAACTGCTACAAGCGAGCGCAGTTTCAGCACAATGAGACGTCTTAAAACCTATCTGAGATCGTCGATTGGAAATGAGCGAATGACAGGACTTGCACTGCTTTCCATACACAAAGACCGCCAGATCGACAGGGAAAAAATTATGAATGACTTTGTTGCCAGCAGTAATCGCAGATCTGATTTCGTGCTTTAGCATATACAAAATTTGTGAAAGGGATTATTTTACTAAAGCGAAAGATTTGAAATGAATATTTTACGACAAGCAACTACTTTGCCCATGGCCCTACAGGTAGGACCAACACTTAAGAAACTATACACATCAACTGTCCGCCGGTGTATTCGTGCTATCGCTGCGATTCCGTTTGCCGTGACGGTTTGCTTGTAAGAGAGAGTGAGAGATGTCACGTGCTTAGTTGGCCAAAATAAGCATGCATGGGTTGCTCCAAGAGCCTCCTGAAGAGCATCTGTCCCTGTCCATTCTCTCATTTCAAAATTTCTACGGCGGCATCTGTCTGTACCTTGGGCAATTATCTGCAAAGTTAGTGTTATGTCGGCTAAGCTTTGTTTGCTACCACTGCCTCGAATATGTTAGATCAGGGGTGAGCAATTATTTTTGCTCGGGAGCCACATTAAGAAGGCCGCGTTTAGCGGAGGGCGTATACCTTCTTATGAGAGTAGAAGCAAGTCTCGGTTTATAGCCTCAGCACTATTATTTACTATGAGAATTTGAGAAAATGCCAGATTTGAAGATTTTCCTGGATGCTTCTGCGGGCCACTGAAAACGCTGTGGCGGGCCACATTTGGCCCGCGGGCCGATATTTGCCCACCCGTGTGTTAGATAATACACTAGCAATTCGCAAACGCTTATGCTGCCTTTTACGAGTATGTGTAGAAACTGTTGTTTCAATTCTGTTTTGGTGCTTTAACAAAGGTGTATTTTGCTTTTGGTATCGACTAACAACCATGTAGCGTGGCTGTGAGATAATTCTACGATCTGTAGTGGTACTGCAGTGCATTTTGCTTGTCTGCGATGTTGAGAAACGTGCTGTTGATGATATTTCGTGACAAATAATAGCCGACTGAGACACGAGAATTTGCTGGAAGTGATATGAAGTAATGCTACTATGTAGCATAAGAGTGCTTTTAAAAACAATATCTCGGGATACTGAGCATGTTACAAACTTCCATAAACAATGTCAAAATTTTGCAGAGAAGTGCCACACTACATCGCATCGCACTTTAACAGACTATCAAAATCACGGTAACAGGGGAAAACGGGCAAAGAAAAACAGACGTCGCGGCTCGACCTGGTCAAGAAAAGTGCTGATGTGTTAAAATTGAAATAGCATATATGACATAAATGTAATAGTAAGTAAGGTAGCCTGTACTTTAGTGAGAGCAAAACATTTTTCTCAAAATATCAGTCCCCCCTTAGAAAATTCCTGCGTGCGCCCCTGCTGTATAATAAGAATGAAGGATTCAAAATGTGTCGGAAAACCGTTGTGAAATGAATGACCAGTCACCATGATCAAACACAGGGGAGAGCAATCTCTGTTTAGAAAGTTGAGCTTCTTCCTCTCTTATAACAATAACGGCTTAGCCACTATTTCTATTTGCGAAAAATGTCAGTGGCACTTCCGCAACTCCTGCTGTCATGCTTCAATTCCAGAAAAATAGGGCAAGTTACTTTGACTCTGGATGAACTCACATAATGTTGCCAAATCTCTATTCTGCAGTCTTTCACTATTAGCGACTGCAGCCTATGTGGTGGGCGAAGCAGACAACTGTTTTGCGAACAATAAGAATGACAATCGACGCGATGATTTTAACTTTCAAAATTTTGCGACCCAACTGAGCAATCTTTTTTTCATGCCCCTGAAACTGGTGAAATCTTGAAGACCTCCAGATAGTCATTCCAAGAATGTGAGAATCACTGGACTTTGACACAAAAACAAGTTTCGAAAAATTAAATCCATGCAGCACGTGTGAGCAGCTTTACAATAAAAAAAATCATCTAGCTACAACACTTTAATTTTTGTAATTTCACTGTTTGGATGCCCCTCTGCCTTGGTTGCGCGGGGCCGTTGCCCCGTTCTCCCCCCTGCACGCCACTGTCTGTTTCATTTCAGAAATTATAAATGTCATCGATTATTATGAATGCTGTTGCAATCGCCAATACTGCAAGAAAATAGCTTTATTCTGAATAACTTGGCCATACTGCAGCTCAACGCTAGCGATGTGCCTGAACGAATAAGATTTGACATGAGATTAACCGACCAATGGGAACATACGCAGTAATTCTCATGCTTATGTCAATTTTGAGACTTGTAGGCTATTACTGTTATAGTTTTACTCGTCATAGGCGTAGCCAGAGGGGGCCAGGGGGACATGCCCTCAAAAATCTTTAGCATTTATAGTCATTTTGTGATATGAGAGGCGGTATCCCAAACAAAATAGTTTTATTCGCCTAAAATTAAACATTTTAGCCCCCCAAATGTTTTTGGCTCTCCTGAAGAATTTGGGCTGGCGACGCCACTGTTACTCATTAATTTTGTTGGTATTTCTGTACAAAATGCCCCACCAGACATGCGACAGAATGCACCAAATCGATTTGTTTTTGAAAAATTTTCTGGAAATAGAACGCTCAAGAAAAATTTTCTGGAGATAGAACGTCGAAGGTCTTGGACTTTAACGGGCCGGCTTCGCTACGCGGTCAAACACCCGGATCAATTCGATCCTGAGACCCCTAGCAAAAATCCTTGATCCGCCTGTGCAGCGACACTATTATTTGCTTGCAACTTACGAAATAAATTTTCAACTCAATCGGTTTAATCATAAATGAACGAAATGAAACGCAAATAAGAATATTCTGTCGCTAGCGACTTAAGCTCACATGAGCAAACTCTATTTACCGATAGCAACTAGTGCGCACACGCGCCTAACAGGAGAGGTTTACGACCGGTATTTTACGAGTGAGCGGGTGAGCAGCAGGTGAAGATGGGTCCCATAATTTGAAACACTTTTTCCAATTCTTTTTTCGAGTTTTTTGTGATTTTGGTATTTCATATATTTTTCTTATTTTCGAGTTTTTGATATTCTTTGATGTTTTTGGTAATTTTCGTATTTTTGCGTTTTCATATTTTCAAGTCTATGCAACTTGTTGTGACTTTAATTTTGTTTCAAGTTTATGCAATTCTTAGACTTCATTGCGTAGCGAAAGTCATGCTCTGTCATATCAGGTTTTAATCCGATTGAGCCCTTTTTTAAGTCAATGGCGTTGACTACAATTTCGTCACAGATCGGTGATGTCGCAACGTTTTGCCGAAACTAGATCAAACTAAACGGTTGAATCTACTGCAGACAACTGTGAAAAAAAGTGTAAGAAGAAAAAAGCTTACATCAGCTTGTCTGACCATCCAGCGGTCGTTGCTTAATACAACAAACTACAATAAACATGGGCGCAGCTGTTTTATGTGTTCCTGTAATCGATACAGTGAACTGTTTTCCTTCCTACATCCGAGTCACTACACGCGTAAGCTAACTTCAAGCAAAGTAACTACGTATCCGCGCCACGCCACTCCATGCAGAGAGATCGTTGGCTCCAGATAACAAATTCGAGGGATCGGTCTAAACACGATTTCACAGCTACAATACGACGCTGATCGCACCAAACGTGAAGCCAAAATCAACGCGTGATATGCGACACAAACAAAGTCAAATTGATTGAGTTGATCGGAGTTTTTGGCGCTGTGCAACAGTCACGTTTGGGAACGTCGGACCACATTTATATGATTGACAAAACGATTTTTAAAAACAATATTCTGACTTCGCGATTGCAGAAACCATTAGCGACAACATTATAACGCAACGGATACAACGTTGTTGCAGCGATACTACAACGAATAACAGCCAGATCCGGAGGAAGGGCTCCCGTATCTACCGGCCGGGGGGGAGACTGAGAAGTGAGGACCTTTGTTACGGCATATAGACACACCAGAACTGAACTCACCAAGAACGTGTTTCACACATTTTCCCTTTCAACATTCATATTTATCTAATAAGTCAAAGAAAGTTTAATGTGAGAAGTGGTTGCAGAATTAGGTACAGGTGTACCCTGGGACCGCGACAAGCATTCTTCTGCAATGCACAGCAGACCTATAGGCGTACAACGACGTCGCCCGCGATTGCGTAGGCTTTTGGAAAGATTTTGTGTGGAAAGACACGCTCATCATCACCATCAGTCGAAGAATTGATCTTCTCACGATTCATAGCTTCCTGTTACCTAAGTCAATCATTGCGAAATGCATTGTGGATAGCTTCTTTGTCAGCATTTGCCTTGGTAAGCTGCCAGTTGTGAAGGTAACGTTGCTGAATCCACGTTGATTGTAAGGATTTTTAGTAGAGTCTAATAAGAAATTGCTCAGGAAAATTACGTTGTCCAGTGGCGTAACTAGAGGTTTCAGCCAGGGTAGGAAACGTAGCTGAAAGAGGCCCACTGGCCACTGTAGGGGGCCCACTAGCCAACACTCAGAGAAAAAATGAAACATGAAAGTGTACCTGGATGTGGATTTCTATACTACAGCCCAAAATCACAGGAAAACAGTCCAAAAAACAGATACACACAAAAAACAAAAACCTTCTGAAAATCAAAGGAATACTGAATATCTAAATATAAGCTAAATGAAGGTCGGGTTTTACATTTAGCTTGGCAAGAGGGGAGGTTTGCATTCTTGCAACCCCGTCAGTTACACCACTGTTGTAGACCTGTGTTCAGTGGCGTAACTAGAGGTTTGAGCCGGTGGCGCAAACTTAGCTGAAGGGGGCCCATGAGCCACCGTTTGGGTATGCAATAATTGGTTCCCAAAGACTCATATACGTTATTCCACAAAAAGAGAAAACAAATGTCCGGTGATGTCATGAGCTTCGGTTGGGTAAATGACTTTAAAATAGAATTTCACGTTTTCATGTAACATATCCTATCTAAAATTGATACCCACCAATGACTTGCGACTGAGTAAGCTAGGATTATGATTTGCTGTAAGACCCACCACTCCCAGGGGCGTAACGAGGATAGATGGCGCCCGGGGCAAGAAGCAAGTTTGGCGCCCCCGCGTTCGAACCTGATGTCTTTCGGAAGTAAATCTACTGTACTGAAGAAAATACTTGTGACATTGTTGGAATTTTCGGCGTCCTCCCACAGTGATTCGACGCCCGAGCAATTGTTCCCCCTTCGTAACGCACCTGATCACATTTGAATTTAGGTAATTAACTCCTAAATTAATTCCACTTTTCTTCTAAGCACCAAATTCTTCACTTAATAATGGGCATGGGGTAGATTCTGGGCACTGCTTGAGTAAACAACAAAGCAAATGTAGTAAGTCCAAAACGGTATTTTCTGAACAGTTTATTGATCTCTCCCCACAAGTGATAAAACCACATTCATTTAGCAACTACTAAGCAAATAATGGCATAATGCCAAACAATTTTATCTAAATATGGAGCTGCACACCAAACAATTACAAGTACAAGCAGATAAATTCGTTCTTCTGGCGATTTTTATTATTAGCCGAAGTTTCGCCCACCTATTCAAGAGGCTTCCTCATGGCAATGTTTTTTAACCACGTATAACATGCAACTTACTAATAACAAGAAATAATGAGTAGTATGACGTACAAAGACAAAAAACGCAAAACTGACCATCACGTTATAGGAATGGGTGACAGCATGCCACAAAAAAATCGTAGAAGTGTAAAATGAAAACCGCTCGGAGATGATGAAGTATAACAACACAATAAATAGCGTAAAACCTACATAAGAATGCACCAAGATGGTTAAATAGCGTGAAGATATGGGATAAAATAGAGAACAGACAAAGTGTAAAACTTGCGTGGTGAGAGTTGGCAAATATACAGGCACAAAGGCGGTCACAAAAGAAGGCAAACTCAAGGAGGTTCAGTAAGGGATAAGCTTCGTTCATGTTTTAAAACCTTGTAATAGACGGCCAGGAAGTTTGCGCTTTTATCGTTCACAGTGCTAGTTTTTAAAGTAAATTAGAATACAAAGATGCTAAAAGATGCGTATATGATAACTATTTACGTGACAAAAAAAACGCAAAACCGACCATCACGTTATGGAAATGGTTGACAGCATGTCACAGAAAAACGTAGAGGTGTATAACGAAAACCGTTGGCAGATGATGAAATATAACAACACAATAAACAGACTAAAACCTACATAGATATGCACAAAAAACGATTATATAGCGTGAAAGTATGGGGTAAAAATAAAGTGCAAAACTTACGTGGTGAGAGTTGGCAAATTTACAGGAAAAAAGGCAGTCAATAAGAATACAAACTCAAGGAAGTCCGGTAACTGATAAGCATAGCTCATGTTTTAAAACATTGTAATAAATAGCTGGGAAGTTTGCGCTTTCATCATTCACAGTGTTGGTTTTTAAATTAATATACAGAGATTCTAAAAATATGCGTTTGTGATGACTATTTACGTGATGTAGAACATGGGCGTGATCCCAATTGAAAGCATGGCCACTTTGGGCTGCATGTTTTGTTAACGCTGTTTTTTTCTGGGTTTTCAAGAATATTTCTAGGTAAGGTGTCTCTGTGGTGTTCTTTCAGTCGAGTACGCAGGCTTCGTTTCGTTTCTCCAGTGTACCTGTGTTCACAGTTCCCACATGGAATTTCATAGACGACGCCTCGACGTTTGTTAGCAGGGACGGCGTCTTTTCCTGAAGCTAGGACTGTGCTTAGTTTAATTATAGGTTTGAAAATGGTTCGTATCCGATGTCTCTCCAGAATCCGTTTCAAAGTCTCTCCCAAGTCTGCTGAGCAAGGTGAAACGACTTTAGATCTAAACTCAGGCGGTCTGTTGTACTGTTTCTTCTTTTTGTCCTTAATCATCCATTTCGGGTAACCATTCAACAAAAGAGTTCGTTTCACATATTTCAATTCGCTGTTTAGGTCCTGGGTTGTGGAGGAAAGTTTTTTAGCTCGTTCGGGGAGAGTGTTAACGACTGATTGTTTATGGCTATGCTGTATAGGGTGCTCTGATTTAAAGTTGAGGTATCTATCGGAATGGGTTGGCTTACGATATACTGCAGAGAGTAAGTGGCCACTTGGCGAACGCTTAATCAATAGGTCTAAAAACGGAAGGCATCCTTCTTTTTCTTTTTCCATTGTGAATTGGATTGAGCTTTCTATCGTGTTCAGATGTGTCAAGAATTCGGACAACTTTGATCTTTTCATGATCACAAAAGTGCCATCTACGTATCTTTTCCACAAACGTGGAGGATCTGCAAAGGTTTCTAGAGCTCGTGTTTCAATGTTTTCCATGACTAAGTTTGCCACTACTGATGAGACGAGGGAGCCCATTGCTGTTCCAAAAACTTGTTTGTACTGTTTTCCACGAAACGTAAAGTTGGTTGAATTTAAGCAAATTTCAAGTCCCTTAATAAGGTCGGTTGTTGACAAACCTGTGCGTTGATTCAGTTCAGGATCGGATTGAAGACGTTGCATAGCTATGTTTAATGCCAACTGAATTGGGACTTTTGTAAATAAGGATACTACATCATATGAGACCATTATTTCATCAGTTTGGAGTAATTCATGAGTAATTGATGATGCAAAGTCTGAAGAGTTTCTCAAGTGATGTTCTGATTTCCCAATAAGTGGCTTCAATAGTGAAGATTCCTTAGCTAAGCCGTAGCTAGGTGAGTCTGTGAAGGACACTATGGGTCGGAGAGGGATGAGGGATGTCTAATTTATCTGCTTGATTTAAAACCTAGTGACAAACGCTACGAAATAACGACATGAGTTGCAAAAAGAACAGCAATTACAAATACGTATGAACAGTGCCGTAGCAGCTCAACTCTGGGCCCCCCAAATTGCTTTCAGGTGACCCCCTAATGGTGATATCTCAAAAAAGATTTCTAAAGAGTTGCTGTATTAGCGTTATCAATCGTCATGTAGTTGTCGCTGTAATTTATCGATTGCATGGCTACTCATCTGGTGGACCGTAGTCATAAAGCAAAACAAAAGAAGTCATTTTATAGTGGAACAGTAGCCCACATGGAAAATATTGCATAACAATAACCATGAAAATATCTGACACAATGGCACATTATAGTAGGGTAGTATCAAAACGGCTTGGAGCGAGTCTTTTGCCATGCAAACGCCTTTATGACATCAACTAAGTCTAGAGAGCGCACACATGAAGCTTCGATTGACAACATGGTTAATGAGGATAGTCTGCTATCTGTCATATGAGACCTGTTGAAGGTTTTTATCAGCTCCAGTTTGCTGAAACTCCTTCCAGCGCTGGCAACAGTTTCGGGCAGTTTAGCATAATCCGATGTGCAATAAATACGTTAGGATAAACTTCATCAAGACGTGTCTTTAGAATAGAGCTTAACAGAAGAATTGGGTCTTAATCATTGTCATTTAATTAACGACGATTATCTAGAGATGCTTTAATGAAATGCAAATGTTAACAACAATTTGCAGGAAATCAGAATCAATCCTATCGTGAACAAAACCGAGGTCGATCAAAGCAATGCGCTGCAATTAACGTTTTCTTTCATCAGCGCTTAAGTGAATTTTTTCTTGAAAAGCATTGGCATCGTGCTTTAACTGGCCGAAATATGCACGCGTAAACATTTCTGATATCTAGACTTGTTAACCTCTTGGTGCATGGCACATGTTTAGATTAATAACATATTGTATCTCAAACAGACTATAAATGTCGACAAAGACAGACCAAGACGCCTACGTGGACGCAACATCGTTAGCATCCACAAACTAACTGCACTACTCTGTTGGGACAAGCTTAGCAGTGATTGCTAACTAAACTCTTCTAACTACACTATTAACTCCATCTTGCTGTCTGAACAGCAGGTTGCGCAGATGGGTAACTTTGGCTGTAAGCACCACAGGTATCTTGTTGCTATACGGTACAAAATACGATAAGACTGCCTGAGCTAGACATAATACATTTTTCCACAACAATCATAACACAAAATACGTTGATCAGGTGTAAGTCTGACTTCTGGACGTATAAAACTAGGCTAATAGGCTAACATCACGTTCAACACCCCTGGCAATGAATGCTGACGTTTTACGATCAAGCCTCAAATATGTTTATGGCTTCACAAACGTACACCAAAAATTGCCAGGCCATGTTATTCTAGGTAACAGCGGGTCAGCAGCAGGTACTGCTCTGTCTAAATTACAGGACAAAACAGAATACAGATTGATGAAAACTACACTGATTTCTAGTGCTTCACATTTCAATTTGGGTGTTGAAACTGTGTTTTGATCCCCCGGGGCGACGGGACTGAATTTTGGGCCCTCCTGTGTCGCTAGGCACTAAACTTGCGGATATTTGTCTGATGCGGATAATCGCGTATTCCGGTTAAACACACAACAACAAATCTTGGCAAATTGGTTATGCGATTAACTGGATTCGTTTCTACTAACACCCGAGATCACCGGAAAACGCTCCGAGAAATTTTTGAAACACGCTAAAAACAAAAGCTACTAAAGATCGAAAGAATAAATACCGAAATACAAGCTAACAGGGGCCCCATTTTTTTACATTTAGCCTGCCAGGGGGGCGACGCGCACATCTGCCACCCCGTCAGCTACGCCACTGCCTGTGTTGTATCCTCTCGCTATGTGCAAGAACAGAATAGCCGTTTTCCCAGTCATACAATCATGTAAAATCGTATTCGTAGCCCGCACTTGTAATATCTTGCATCAGAGTTGTCCAATGAAAACTCAACACTTTACACCAGCTATGTCCAACCCGAGAGCCTCATGAGGCCCAGTCGCGGGTTTTGTACCGCCCAGTTTAGAATTTTGCTATAGTAAAAGTATCCTACATATTAACCTACCTTATTTTGATAATCTTGAATTTGACATTTTTATGCAGGTGGCCCTCAGTGCCACTTCATCACGTCTGTTACTATTGCGGTTAGGATTCGAACACTTTCAATTTAAGCTAAATTTAGTTTGCTAAGATCAAAGTAAGCCATTCAATGTGCGGCCCTCAATAATATGTCAATCAGTGTGTGGCCTTGGTCAAGACAATGACATAATGTTTGACTCAGTAAGCGATTTGGGTTGGACATAGCTGCTTTACACCAATGAGACATCCAGTTATTTAACCTTCTTCTTTTGAGCGAGTTCTTCTATCCACTGCTTGGCCGCGCTAGATTTCGGAGCAGGTGTTGAGCAGACATCCCGTTGTCTCATCGTCTATATCCAGGCCGTGCAGTTCATGAGGCGGTCGGTGGATTAGACATTGGTGGACAACATGGTCGACGGTTTGCTCAGCTGCGCCACCAAGAATTTCAAGTGATTTAATCAATAACGCTGTACGCCAGTGGTCGGCCAACTGTGGGCCTCCCCCCAGTTGTGGGTCGTTCAGCACTTTTTGGTGGGCCGCGCAGCAGGCCCGTCGCTAGGATTTAGCAGCAGGGGGCCAAAAACAGAAAGAGGGGCCAAAAACCGGAAGGGGGGGCACATTTTTCAAATACAGTGTTGGATGTATGCAGCAACCGGTGGGCCAAACGTGAAATGGGGTGGCACCGATTTCAAATAGGGGGTCCGGGTACCACTGCCCCCCGCTGGTGACGGCCCTGCCGCGCAGCACTTATTGTTGTGGGCCGTGTGGTATGTAAGAGCTAAGTGTTGCGTGGGTTGCGTGCGATAAAACATAGGCTACTGCAGTGGTTCCCAAACTGGGGGTAATATGCGATTCTTCGGGGTAATGCGGAACCAAAACCACGATGTTGTTCTGTATTGTGAGCGATCACTGCGAGATATTGAGGGTAATTAAGATATAGTTGCTACCTTGATTTGGGCAACGGCTCCAACAAGTTTGGGAACCACGGGGCTACTGCAATAACTGTAGAACTTCGATTGTTTGACGTTAACAAGGCATTGTAGTTGCCATTGTAGGGTTTATGGCATTAACATAGCATTATTATGTTACAGATAACTGAATACAACAAAAGTTTGAAGGTGGACCTTCAAAAATAGGCACAGGTCTTTAATTACGACTGAATGCGGGCAGGGGCGGGTCCATGGTGGCGACCTCCCCCCCTAAAGCCTACGAAAATAAGTTTATTCACAATGATTTTGTACAAGTCGGAAAGCAGCATTCGCGATTTAAGGTCATTTTATCGTCCATTGCTTTTGCACAGCAGTGTTGAGAAGTATACTTCATCTCTCTTGCCGTAGTCAAACCGTATTTAGACGTGACTACCAAATATTACTGAAATCGCCCCCCTAACCTTACTGGCTGGATCCGCCCGTGGTAAGGGAGCTTGGGGCCTTCATGACGAAAGTTTGCCAATCACTACTGTACGCACTACTATTATCACTAGTGTACGCAATACATCTTCGAAAACTGGGAAAAGTCCTTTTCCTAGCAAAAATATAGCAAATGCTAAAGTCTATCTGTTTTACATGTTGTGTTGATGCTGCAGAAACATGCTTTTACAAACATTTGTTAAAATATAAGTATTATGTGTTAAATGCAATATATTATATATTGCGGGACCCAAAGTCCAGGCTTGGGAGCACCCAACCAGGGCGGATCCAGCCAGTAACGTTAGGGGGGGGGGGTGATTTCCGTAAAATTTGGTAGTGAAGTCTCATTACGGATTCACTACGGTAAGAAAGATAAAGTATACTTCACAACACTCCTGTGACAAAACAACGGACGGCAAAATGGCTTTATATCGTGAATGCTGTTTTCCAAATTGCACAAAAGCCTGGGGGATAAAATTATGTTTTAGGGGGGAGATCGCTCCAATCACCTCCCCGGATCCGCCCCTGCACCCAATCACCTAGTGCCGACCCTGTTAACAGCACGCGGAAAAGAACGTCTTCTGTGCACCGTACGCCAGGCAACACGCGGCCAGACGTCCTTGAGCGCCCGGACTTCCTTGAATTTGTTATCAAAACTATTTATGTTCTTGATACATGAAAAACATGTTGTTGACCTTGATTATTTTCTGGCGTTCTTGAAAGTTCTTGAACAGTTGTGAAATTGTTCATTATTGAACTATTGATTACATCGAACATTCATAAAGCAAGATTAAACATTGTAATTGAACGGAATAACGTGCGTGTAGATTTGTTCCATCTTAAACAGTTGTGCAGTGAAAAGTAAACTATTCAAGAATATTTGTGTCATCACTGTATGTGCTACACCAATATATCCAAAAATTATTCAAAGTAGGCATGAGCAAACTTTCAATAATCACAAAGCAACAAATATTCCTTGAAAGAATTTCAAGTGATCTGGCAACCGACTGCACACCGGGTAGGCGTGCAGTCGAACTCCAGACCTACCAGTACCAAAGGAGCCGCACTAACCACATAGACCCACTTCAAACTGCACATTCCCTTACAGGTTCCACAGCTATTTATAGTCGTGCTGCATGTTGCAAGAGTAAGGATTGCCTGTCCCTGCGTTACAATCTGTGCAGTCAAAGTACATGATTCGGAGAGAACAATCTTGCCATACCAGCTCCTCTAACCAGGCCAATCCGCTTATTACGACCATATATCAAGCAGCAAGTGGTCACATGATCAAGTCGATCGAGCATGCTCCGGAAACCACGATGACAATATATATCAGCGGCCATGGGCGTCCGCAGAAATTTTTCCAGGGGGGGCAACGTCAAAATTTCTCTTATAATTTTCAAGTTGCTAATGATATAATGTAAATGGGCTTTCACAAAACGCTTTTCCCTTTCAAGATCATATTACCATAATTTACATTTTACACAGTAGGCAATCTGCAGATTTTCAACGCAGGGCACTTCGTAAGTAAGCAATAAGCATTGCCATGATCTTCAAAGAAAGAAGCATTGCCATGGTCTTCAACGAGTTAGCAAGCAGGGTCGCAACCAGCTGATATTTTCGAGGAGGGGGCAAAATGTTTGTCGCTTCATGCTGTAAGCTATCTAACAACTGAACATTTTTTTGAAATTTTAGTGAGGAAAATGCCTGGTTGCCCTCCCCCTGGTTTCAGAATCCGCTCGCAAGACTTTTCAAGGTCACTTAAGGCCAATCGACACTGAGGACGTACCAGGAGTAGTCGGTCACGATTCTTTGTTTGTTTCATTGCGCCCAGGAGTTACCGCGCAGAGCCGTGTACGAGCGCAGAATTACCCGATGCAACAAAACAAACAAAGGATTACGCCTGGCAACCCCTGGCACGTCATCAGCGTAGATTGGCCTTCAGAAACAACAGCTGCAAACGTCTGGGATCTTGTCCAAAGAGATCAACAAAACGTTGCTTGTCTTTGCTAATTTTTTCACGATGACCGCTCATCACACACAAACCGGACAACGGGACAAGCAGACCTGTATGTTGACACGGCTACAGGCAGCCTAGTAGAATTAGAACAACACGCAGGCTGTATAAAATTGAGCAGATGAATTATGAAAACTCGCCACAGCAAATAGAGCTATTCACTCAGATGCCAGAACTAAGCCTTAACGATTTAAAACACTGAGCAGATGAATTATGAAAACTCGCCAAAGTAAATACAGCTTTTCACTCAGTATTCGTTCAGATGTCAGAACTAAGCCTTAACGATTAAGACATAGGCATATTCCCACACACAAGCCTGCTTAGACGTTTCCTAACAAGCCGCGTATTTTCATACTGCGTGAAAAGAAGCCTGCGTAAGTGTCGTTTGACACAGAGACATACTGGTCACACTCGCACTAACAATGGACATTTTAAGCTTGTGGAAGCATTGCAAAAGTTTCAGTCATGCTTTTCACCAGTGACGTAACTGACGGGAGGGGGCAACTTCAGGTTTTCCAAAATTGTTTGTTTCTTAAACCCAATTTCCAGGCGTGAGCAAATGCCCGTTTTACCCCCTTCCCTGCGGACGCCCATGTTAGCGGCGCAGTTAGACCATCCACCTTGACGCATGGTTAAATAGAAGTTATTGAAAAAAAACGTGCGCTTGTCCCGTATATGCAATCCTGAAAGGCAGTCATCGATATACGTGCGACAAACCCAACCGATTTAACAGCAGAAATAAAGCAAGCAACAAACAAGTGGAATAAATTCAATGCACAACACTCGACGACATATCACCTGCGATGAGACTATGAAGCGCCAGGAAAACTGGACGTAACAATCAGCAACAAAGAACCTTCCAAAAACTGCCCCGAGCCTATAAAAATGGAAGATCCCCCACTACCTGCTGTTTTTCTGTTTATACACTCACTCATTTCGTGAAGAGCAAACAAAGAAACACACTGCCTCTGTAAACACACCACTACAAGCCTACATGACAACCACTGAATGCTTGTCTACCGCAGCATGGAAACATCTAGCATGCAGTCAGGAAGTACAGTACTACACCACACCTATGCACATGGTTCGGTCAGTAGGCGGAGGCGGTTTTGTAAAAAAAGGAGACGTGAGGGAAGACGTTCGAAAACGTCATCATTTTGAAGTTAACTTAGATTGTCTAAATCTGCTTCTGCGTTTGCACACGACATGCTGATGGTAAGCAATAGGCAATCTTTTGATGTGCAACCTTTCAAAGGAACGTGTGGGCAGAAACGCTGTCTGTCAACCACTGTTCCCTCTAAGGTGCGCAACTGCGCAATTGCGCAGCACCACCAGACCATTTGCGAGGTAAAATCTCATTTTCGCACACTTTCAACATTCTAAATTTCATATCCTACATATATCGCATAGACCTTTTACCGCTTGAAACGCTTTACTAGCTGTGTGTCCGCGCGGTTGCGCAAATGTATGCGCAGTAAAACAGTGCTCTGCAACCTTTTTTCATTCACAGCACACTTAACAACTTTCCAAAATTTTGCCGTACACTTCGACCCCTAATGTAAAAAATACACTTCATGATTTATTTTGATGAGATACATGCGCTTGTTTTAATGAGCACAATCGCTGTAAGTTAGGCTCAATAGTTGAAAAAGCAACTCGACGTTCTACAGGGTGTTTCAAAAAGTTTGACATCATTTGACATGTAAATATTACAGAAACTGCACAGTCGAATCAAATGAAATTCAACAGGTTTAATGTTGGCCAAAACAAGATTTATTCCTGTAAATTTGAATAAGAATTTTAAAGGCACGTGAATTCCATAAAAGATTTTACAAATGTTCAATGTGCGCGCCGCCTGTTACCCGCAAACGTCAAGTCGGTAGTCCAGTGACGTAGCCAGCCTAAAAATTTTGGGGGGCCAAAATGTTTGATTTTAGGCGAATAACACTATTTTGCTTGGAAAAATGCCTCTCAAAGCACAAAATGAGTATATTTTCTGGAAATTTTAGGAGGCCATGGCCCCTTTGACCCCCCTGGATACGCCTATGCGGTAGTCAAGCTCCTCCCAAACACGATGCAGCATGTCTTGGGTAACTGTTTCCAGTGCGATAGTGATTCTTTGTTTGAGCTCGTTTACATTTGCAGGAAGAGGGGGGACATAAACCATCTCACAAACGCACACTGCACAGTCTTGTTTGAGTTTGGTCGAGCATACTCCAACACACAAAACGGCTTTTCTCTGCTAGTGAATACCATTGAACACACAGGTTTGACCGCAGTACGAATAATTTATCAATTAAAAATTTCTGCACCTGAAAAGGTAAACATATCAAATATTAAGCACAAAATTTTGGCCTGTTCATACACATGCTGTGTAAATTTAAAGTTATTTAAACAGGAAGTGCCAAAGTTATTAGATTGCAAAATGATGTCAAATTTTTTGAAACACCCTCTATATCAACTTCTATCAAGAACGATCTTTTGTCGTTTCTGATCAATAAGAAAGCTGAGAAACTTTGTTCGCACAAGTACGTAGTGCAAAACTGAAGAAGAACTTCAATAACCACCATCGAAATTCGTTTATGTTCCTCTTCAGTAGAAATCCAAAACTCATCAAATGGGACAACGTTGAATTTTAATCTCAAGTTTTCTCTAACAGGCAAGGATAGTTATGGAGTTGACAATTGAACATTAGCCGAAAAAGGATTTCGTATCCAATCATATTGTTCCGTAATTAATGGTGAAAAACGTATGATCATATTTCAGATGTAAAAAGGTTAAGTGTTCTTGGGCCATATCCAACACAAATTCTTTGTCAATACTCTATTTTGTTTGTTTCTTGGAAACATTTCAAGTGATTCGCGTGTTAATTCAGTTACTATTTTGTTTTTTTTTCAGAGTACTAGTTTTTGTTTAAAACCTTTCAACTTGTCAGAACATGCCAGTACATTGTTATTTTTGCCTTGCCTTTTAAGGTTGAGTTCATTCAAGTGTTCAAAAATGTCAGGCATGTATGCAAGCTTAGCAATCCAACGATCATCTTCAAGGTGTTTATGGCAGATGATGGCTGTTCTGACTTTATACGAATTAACTTATTTCATGCTGGAACTTGAAGAGTCTTGCGAGAACTTTGACGCACAAAAAACAACGCACGGACGTACGAAATAGCAGTGATTGATGGTCTGATCCCGTTTCTTCGCATAGCAACGAAAAACTTCGTGAATTCAAGGCTCTTGCGTTAACAAAGTTGACAATGTGGATGCACTCCTTCATCTTTTCTTGCAATACTTTGAAGGCTTTCCTATGTAAGCAGCACTGCGTAATTTGAATGACTGGATTTTGACTTTCCACTAAAGCAGCAAAGCCTCTTGTTTCGCCCACCATTCATACCAGGCCTACCATGTGGTTGTGAAAACTTCAATTCTAACGTCACAAAATCAGCATAAATGCACAGTGGAAGTGTAGCTAAGGCTTGAGTTAGCGAACTGTAATGCTCATGTTTCGTGATAAAATTATTCCGCGACACAGCAAGCATCGTCTCGCGGCACACCGATGTGCCACGGCACGTCGGTTGCGGAGCACTGCACTGAAACAAACATTTGTTCAATGTAAAATTTTCTTAGAGGGAACACTGCTATCAACACATCGGTTCGAAACAATATAAAGATTAAAACCATTTAGCTATTTATACATTAACTAGAGGTGTTTTATTTTGTAGTTTGATGTGCATCTTTTATTCCTAGATACTCTCATTCATTTGCCATGGTGACCTACAATATGGTGGTGCACCAAAACAGCTTATTATAATGGTTGCTGAAACTGCGAGCTCGCTTCAAACGTGGTGTCTCGTAACTGACAAACGCCTGCAATTAACCAAACACGATGAAGGAAATATTTTCAGTAAAGTCACGGACGTCGCTACTAAGCCTGCTGTAGCCACGGGGAGTAGTGCCTCTCCAAATTTTGTTGTGCCCAGAAACATTTGTTTAAACACATAATAAAAAAAATCTTAATCTTTAAAAGTATATTTTGCCCCCAAACCTTAAAATCTGGCTACGGGCCAGGTCTTTATCCGCTAATGAAGCTTATAAACCTGGGTCTCCATCTGTAACTTCTTCTGCCGTCACAAGTAATGAAGATGGACTTTGTCCAACTTTCCACTCCTTCCTTTCGTTATTCAACTGTTCCCGCTTCTTAGCGTAGGCAGATGTTTGCGGTTTATCCTAAATCTTCCAGAAATGCGCAATACAGCTGGACGTCAATATGAGAGTAAAGTCACGAGTGACAAAATTTGCAAGCAAGCTTTCCAGCTTACCAGGTTGATAAGAGGTAGAAGCAATGCTTTGCACATACACTAAATCTTATTGGATGAACTACAAAAACCCCATCCGGTCATATTCACGAAAAGTCTAAACTAATTGATAAAAGATCAAACTTTTTCAACGTGGTTAAATGTTATCTCATTTGCCAGTTCTAGGAAATTGGGACGTCTTTTCTGACAGTCGTTTTCACCGTCACAAGTCAACACAGGGTGCAACCACATGTCTTGCCATGGCGTAGCAATAGTTGACAAAAACCTCGGCCACCGCATCACGGTGCAGTGTGTGTACTGAATACCAGTCATCAACACCTAATTTCTACTTATTTTCATGCAGCTTGCGGTTCGCGCTTTGTAGGACGGAAACTTAACATGTGTATTGATGTCAGGGACGGATCCAGGGAGGGGGGCGTTCGCCTCCCCTAAAACCTTCGAAAGTAACTGTTTTCACCATGATTTTGTACATATCGGAAAACAGCATTCGCGATATAAGACCATTTTGCCGCCCATTGTTTTGTCGCAGCGGTGTTGTGAAGTATACTTCATCTCTCTTTCAGTAGTGAACCGGTAATGAGACTTGACTGTGAAATATTACTGAAATCGACCCCGCTAAACCTACTGGCTGGATCCGCCCGTGATTGATTTGGACATAAACCGAAGTAAATCTACCGTACCGAAAGTAACAAAAATAGTCTTTTCCATAAACTAGCGTTCTCCGAAAACTAAAAGCACGAAGATCATGGTTTCGGCATATACTGAAAATGATAAGCGGTGTATAACTTTGCTACGTGAACGGACAACGTGACCGAAGATAGTGACGCCGCGCTGTAACAAGAGATATGTACCGGATGCTGCTGCACAGATTCAACCCACGCAAAACTAACAAAAATTTCTTCATTAGTTGCTTCGCTGATGACGCCTGCGCCCGATTAAAGTGCGCGTCGTGGGCAACGCGTACAGTCTAGGTGCAGAGACGAACACGAGCAGTAGATAATAAGTAGAAAAGAATGGCAACGTTTCCGGGAAGCAATTGCTGTCTTCGCTTGAGCTGCGATTAATTCACGCTTTGCAATCCCTCTCTGCTTTAGAAAGCTTAACATTTTGGTGCAACTAGTCTGTGGTGACAGCGAAGGTGAGACTGTTCTTATTTTCCCGTTCGGTCCAAGATACACTCCGCACAGCTCTGTAACTCGAATTGGAGTACAGTGCGAACGTTTTGAAAGACGTAACTGCGGTTTACGCAACTCGATGCGCATCAAACAAAAATGTGTTCTCGGCCTGCGCGTCCCTGATAGTGATGCATGAAAGACAGCGTGGACTGGAGAAATTTAATTGCAAAGAAATTAGATGCAGGCACAGCGACAAAACATCCTCGCATTGGTGGGGATTGAGTCTATTGAAAAAAGGAAAGATCTCACTCCACGCCGGTGTGCATCAAGCGAGTTTGACTACTGCAGTAATTTCTGCATGAGTATGGTCAGTACAGGGACAAAATTTTTAAAACTCTCCAATCGAACCGAGTGCACGATAGGTTGGAAATATAACTCACATTTCTTACTGTGGTAACATCAACGTATGTTGTTGGCATCGAAGTTCTGTAGAATATTGCAAAAAGGCATAGATACAGTATGTCCAACGTGAAATAGTGCGTCGCACTAACCTTTATGTTCTTCATTCGATTGCAAACGTTCTTGAACAGCAATTACCACGCAACCAAATTTTCTTAGTTTTAATTTTGAAAATTTCGAACTTTTTTTAATCAGCGAGTAAAAATTTTTTGTTAGCATAAACGTGACCTAATACTGTAGAATATGATTTCTGATGTTGTAACACAGATACTAGACACGGTGAGTTGAACGCCACAATACGACAATCCTGTTTCTTCTTCCTTGAAATGGGGAGAGCATCGTGAAATGAACCAATGTAAATTTAGCTTGCCGGCCGGGCCAACGCGTCTATATCTATTTCGTTACACACTTCGCACGACGGAGCAGAAGATGTAGGTAACCGCACGTGCGTTTCAGTCGCAGTCCACAAAGACGCCGTTGGCAATGTGGAGACGTGAGTTGAGCGCGTGGTTTCGGACCAGCTTGCTACGGTTTGTTTTTGTAGAGTAGAATAATTATTACTTGACTTGTAATTCTGCGCAATTATTATCAGTCTGCACGAAGACATTTACTTTGGTTCCAGTGCAAAAGGCAGCAATACATTATCGACATTATCCTTGTATGAATAATTTCGAAATCCGTCCAAACGAACGTATGCTATTCAACCAGTGTTACCACTGCTGTTTTTTTTCACTAGATCTGTTTTTTTTTTATCTGGGGGTTCTGAGTTTTTTATTGAAGATCTGGGTTTTTTTGACTCTGGTCAAATTTTAGAAATGTATGATGTATTACCGTATTTTCCATTCAAGAATACAGTAGTTTTACATGCGTAATGTGCAGAGCCAGTAGCCAGTACAGTTGAGTAGGGTTAGGCTTAACCAAATTGTTTGAAATCTAATGTTCTACAGATTAAGCACTGACTAAGCATAGGTCAGGACTCTGATCTACCGCTGATGTGTCAAGGGCTGCTTGTGCATGATTTTGGAATGCTTTTTTTGTTATGAATGAAGATGCTGTGGTGGAGAATCTGTTCATTGTTTTACAGGCGTATTGTGATAGGTACGAATGTAAAATTTTGAATGTTGAATTAGTAGTCAAATATTGCAATGAATGCTATATGATTAGCGTGAAAAGAAAACTGTAAGACCTTGAATGTATCATGTACATGTTTCATTTGTGCATTTAAGTGAAAGTGAAAGAAACCATTAAACGTTTGTCAGAAAAGGTCTAACTAACTTTTATGTTACTTCATAGATTCTATTTGCTGCTAGGTTACTTGTAAATTGTCAGTATGTTTAAAAATAGACCTGAACTTGTTCAAAATTTGATGCAAATTATGCACATTAACTTACTTTTTATGTGCAAGTACCGTTAGCGTACATTTCAAATTTGGTTTTGACTTTTTTTAACATTTTGTATGTCTGGGGTTTTTTATTATTTTCTGGGTGTTTTTCAAGGTAAATTCTGAGATTTTTCTTCATAACATAATGGCAACACTGTATTCAACTCGCATTGCACTGAACAACTGCACTCTTGCAGTGCAGCGGCATAGCTTCAAACTTGAACAGACGCTATTGCAAATTTTTTATTGCTATCTGAGAAGACGAATTAGCGAGTGATTTGCAAGCTTTGTATACTTGTAAGTCTCAGGTTTCAAAGTGGAGTTTGACGACTCTTAAAAGTTGGAATATCTACCATGGGAGCCACTTAAAGCAATAGCTTACTGACTGTAGGATGCTAAAACAGACACGCAAGACGATGTTTTTGTAGCGATTCAGGCTATGTTGGTTGTATTCATAGGCGTAGACAGGGGGACAAAAGGGGCCATGCCCCCCTCCCAAATTTTTAGAAAATATAGTCTTTTTGTGCTTTGAGAGGCGTTTTTTCCAAACAAAATGGTGTTATTCGCCTAAAATCAAACATTTTGCCCCCCCAAAAAATTTCTGGGCTGGCTACGCCATTGGTTGTATTGTCTTAGTAGGGGTTCCGATATAGTAAAAAATTAACTTCTAGTGCAGCACTGATTGTTCAACAAAACGTTTGAGAAACCCAGTGTTGAAAACCCGTGATAGTGTTTAGGTAGCACGCCTGCAGCCAGCCTTACAGCATTTTTTATGAGTTGGGTTCGATGTTGTCGAAAGCTTGGCAAACAACATCTGTAGGTTGGCTGTCCCCAGAATACCGCAGTTTCACACCCGTCCATCGTCGGACGTGATTTTTAACTGAAACGTGTGCGCAGTGGCACATTACTTCTTATTCAAGTCAAACCATCCGAGACAGTATGGTCCATGCTGCAAAACTCAGAAATCCGTTCTTTCAGCAACAACCTATCGTGGGCTATTAGCTGTCAAGATTATGGCCATCTGATCTCAATTTACCCAAGATGATTTCCACAAAACACGTAATCGCGGCGAGGCGTGTGGAGATTGTGGCTTCCAAATGTACGTGATCTGAAATGCGAAATGTTTAGCAGTGACTTGTTCTGAAGTCGTCAGGTTAAAAGCTCAAAGGGGAGTAACTAGGAGGCAAATTTGCTGAGATGAAATTGTGTCATAACAAGTGAAACACGACTTTCAAATGATGCGTAGTTTTAATAATATAACTGAAGATTGGATGCTAGCGGTAAGCATAAAAATTGGATCAATTACATGACTTCAGTTCAAGTACAAGTACAACTACTTTAAATTTATCAAATACATTATAATTACTCTGTGCTGAAAACATCAAGTTACAATTACTCTAGGCTAAAATTATTAAATTATAATATACTGTTAAACATGTAATTAGTTATAATCAAACCTATAAATTGCAAAATCACATTGCAATATATTGTAATATATTATAAATTTAATTCATTTTCAAATAGTTTAATGGTTTGCACATAAAACCAGCGTGGAAAGACAAGAAGTTTAGTACCGTTACAAAGTTTTGTAGCCATCGATTAATAAATCAGCTGAATTACAAGTTTACATTTTTAATGTAAATAATCTATAACAGTAAAACTACTCAAACTAAGCATTCCCTAAAACCTAAGCTAAGCACCACTTCAAACCTAAACATTTAAAACCACATCGAAGCTGCAAAACCAGGGATAAAAGATGAAAAACTTTTGTCTTGTGCACGACACATCCTTGTCTGCTGCAGACATCCCATTACATGAGACATATTTTTGTGTTAATTTTGATGGTGCATTGCAAAAACGTCGTGAATTGTATAGTTGCAAATGGAATATCGTTGGCACGAACAATGATTTAAATCGAAAAAGTTGATTGAAGATTTTTTTACGCTTTTCAAATACAATAGTGACTTGGGCGTACATATATTTACAAATCAAAACACGGTGTATTACTACAAGAAAGGTTGTCAAGCATTGTTTCCAACGAAGGGCCGTAACCAGGTGATATTTTCGGGGGACAGGAAACGATTGTAACTTGGTTTTGTATCCAACAACTAAACATGTTTTTAAAAATTTCGGGGGAGCGGGGATTGCCAAATTGCCCACCCCCTGGTTTCAGGCCTGCTTCAACGTTTTCTATGTTTCGCATGAGGGGTAAACATTTTTGTAACTCTCATGTGCCATTGATAAGCCATGTGAGTAAGAACTTTACTGTGTAAGAAACAAATAAATATAATTCTTGTGCCCACAAACGCAAACGATTCATCTGGAAGACTTTCTTGCAACGAAGTCTAATCTATCAGCAAATTATTTTTTAAAACCACGTTTTGCACAATTGGAATCCCGTTGAGTGCGGGAGTGAAGACGTTACAACACAATACAATGATAATAATATAAAAAAGCAGGAAGACGACGCTTTTTTATTTTAAAAAAATGCTGATTGATTAGACTTCGGCGCCTTTGTGGGGATTAGCTACTTGAAAAGAGGTATGTGTAATCAGCCATTCGGCTGATTACTCGAAAGTTGCAGCAAACCTTAGACTGAGCGTCTAATTGTTGTTCACATTTTAACAATTTTTCTTTGCTTCTATCAAAATATTTTAGAAAACTAGTAAAATCATTTGACATATTCATGAGATGGCGAATAACATGTCAAGTTACCTTCAAACAGACAATTATATTAAAAAGTAAAATGATATGTGCTTTAAATGAAAAACATTTGTTTAAGTTAATATTAATGCAACTGAGGTCAGCTGCTTGTCAAAACGCGTGCTGAAAACCAAATGTTATTCGAGTGTGGAGCTGCGCATACCAGCGCAGTTACGTGATCAAAAAGGTCACAAGCTGATGTTTCGAAAAACAAGCCATTGTCTGAAGACCAAACCGTGGCGGTGGGGTGCACTTGGAAGTCACGCTCGAGTGCATATGGACGTCTGTCGTTTACGGTGAAAGAAATCATGCCTAATTTTTGTGTGAAATGTGAGATAGACGGGGAAACGAGTTTCAGCTTTCTGTCAGAATTCCTTGGTGTTACTTAAAAATATCCTTAATGAACAAAAAAAATAATACTTATTTATAAAAAATGTGGAAATATTAAAAAATATAGGGACGCACGAAACAAGCAGCGGCTTCAACATAGTACAGAGCCTGTGGAGAGTGAATTTCGTGCGAGTTTATATTATGTTGCATAAAAAACTTACCCTGAAGTAAAACTGTATTTAAAGTGACGCGCTCCATCAGGTAGGTTCAAAGTCAGTTTCCCTGAAAAGAAAAATCCAAGGTGCATTGTGATGCAAAAATTGCGTTTGTTATGTAATGCAAACAAAAATATATATTCAAAATCGTTCAGCAAAGGCTAACTTTTTGCACTTTCATTTTATTTTGTTGACAGCGTCGTACGAACATTTATATGACACAGGTCTACTCCGGCACTCGGGCTCAGCCCGAGCCTTTGATTACGATATATATTGTAGAACCCCGTTTCTGAAACCATGGGTCGCGACCCAAATGTGGGTCGCCAAGGCTTTATGAATGGGTCGCGAGCGGTTTTGTTTAAAATTGGATTTAGCCAAAACAATGTTTTCAAGCAGTGTTTTATTTCTTCTTTTTTAAAATCGAAAGCGACTGTTACATCATAGAGTGAGGAAAATCATTCTGGATTGAGCATATCCAGTCTTAACCACGCTCTGTGATGTCATAGACTTGACCAATCAAAACTTTGCAGAGAAAATAGGTGTTGCAGGCTGCAGACCCTGAGTCTCCCAGTAGGCTCGGCGAGGCGAGTTCAGCGGTGCTTGTATCTGCATTCCATACTCCAGTTGACGAGGAGAGGCTTGCCCAAGTTTTCTTAACACAACTGTTATGCTCATAAATATGGGAGATTGAAGAATCGTTGAATTTAACTTTT
>Ga0210059_1002971_pt1 | contig 26902 bp, 18 predicted proteins | sample Ectturendosymbi2_FD_188042 | JGI IMG/M metagenome (GOLD analysis project Ga0210059, IMG submission 188042) | Ecteinascidia turbinata endosymbiont from Florida, USA - Sample 2 (SPAdes) (version 2) | ecosystem: Host-associated > Tunicates > Ascidians > Unclassified | place: Key West, Florida... | reverse complement strand
AAGACCCTAGAACCACACACAAAACCACAAACTCGAAACAACTGGAAACAAGCAATCAACCGCTACTGCAACTATCTGGGACGAACCTCAGACCAACTCCGAACCGCAGAGACAAACGATCTGATCTGTTCTGACAATGCCCACACAGTCCTCAAACCAACTGACAGACGAACTGAGCTCAAATGAAATGCAATGTCTTGGAATCTCAAAACCACAATAAACGAATCTGTAGACTAATTCTACAAGGTGAACATTGCCAATCCGTAACAGAAACGACTACTCTGCCAATCAGCACTCCTTCCCTTGCTGGCCACGATTTCGAAATGATTACGTCCGTTAATCTCGTGTCACGTGCTTCGCGTCAGCTATCTCGAGCCAACAGTTGCTGGCAATTGCGAAATTAAGTTGAAGCACTCATCTCTGTACGTCATTTAATCTCGAATTTTGTCATTTGCCTTTTCACAGCTCTGATAGTTGAATTGCCTGCTCAACGGCTGCGAAGTGTTTTGCGAAACATTCAAAATCAGGGTGGTTTGTGTGGTAAACCAATATAAAGCCCTGCACAATATACTTTTTTGGAAAATTCGCAGAGATGGTGAAGTTCTTGAAATGTTCACAGCTGTAAATATAACAAGTTGCCTCTTGCTGAAATGAACTCAAGCAATTTTGAGGTACCAACTTTACTGCAGATACTCTCAAACCAAAACCGCGTAAATGTTGAAAAATCTTGCTTCGAACGTTTGACGTCAAATACAAATACTGTACATATTTATGAAACAAACGCGGTCGCAAACATCGATTCACAAATTTATTGAAAAACTCTTAAACATCAATTAATTGCACATTTTTTCGGCTGCAAATTTGAAGACATAACGGTATACAAGAAACTGTCTGTATTCGTGCAATTTTACCAAAGTTGGTAAACGCTGCAGGAAAGGCAATGCCATATGCAGATACACATTCCTATGTAGTAAAGTATCTACTGCCAAGTGTTTAAAGCGCTGCGTAGAGTCAGAGCCAGCCGATCAATAACGACCTTAGTCAAAAATAACAAGATGGACTGCTCATCCGCAGCGAAAACGAATGAATCTCGCGCTGGAAGGGATATTTCAACAAACTGCTCCATCCAGGCTCGTGACCACGGGGAGAACTCGTGAACAGTGATCAAATATATTTTTGCAGCCCCAAGTTGTGTTGTACCCAGAAAAAATTGTTTTAAACATATCATAAAAACAAAAATCTTGCCTCGCTAAGATGCATTTTGCCCTGTTAACATTGAATCCTGGCCACGGGCCTGGTTCCGTCACCCTCCAGTGAATGTCGACCCGGTGTTGGATGCACTCTCACAGGAGGATGTATCAAAACGTCGCCAGAAATCTTCAATAAAGGGGCTTTACGTTGGTGCAGGGAGGCTTGTCATTCTAGAATTTGACAAAAACTCTACTGATTTATAGTGTTTCTTATTTTAATTTTGGGGTGTTTGGAGTTTGTTTGGGGCAGCCAAATTCGCCAAAGTTCCTTGTGGCGACGGAAATGGGCTGAATCACATGCAGATGTTTGAAATACTCTCGGCCCATTATTTCTTTTTTGTACTGTACTGTATGTTCAGAGTGTTACTATAATTCAATGCTGATAAAACTGTGTTTAACTTTGAAGTACTTTTCAGACTCTTTTCCAATGTACACGACAACCTGATAAAACAATTTGCAATAGCTCTGCAGAAACCTCCTTGGCATAAAATGATTTTGTTTGTGATAACGCTGCTCTTTAGATTAAGATTTCCTTTATTATTTTTGTGAAAATTTATCACTCCCCCTTTAAAGTTTCTTCGTTGTGTACATTTCATTTTCGTCGAATGGTTTAAGTTGTTTTCGTCCAATGATTGAACTTTATTTGATGAGTAGTATGAATTTTCGGCGAATGGGTAAATTTTATAAAACTATCTAAACATCGATGTTTGAAGAGTTGTTAACTGTAGTTTGAGTTGTACCTTACTTGAAAGCATACAGCGACATATGACAAGAAAACGTTTATGCTCATAAGTTTGCGTTGTGAAATTTTAGCGCTTAGCGACTCAATGTTCACCTTTCTCAGCATTTCGCTCAAAGCGAAAAACTGTCTTTCAAAGACCGACACTTTGTGGCAGCAAAGATGATGAGGTTCTTAGCAAGTGCGAAAAGAGATCAGCGAGTTCAAACTAAGAGTGAACACTCCTTCGCCATCTTCTGAGGGCAAAACTTGAGTAGAGGTCTATGAAAGCGAAGCTTCAATCTGAGATTGCTAAAACTCATTTGTGAAACAGCATGCAAGGGAATGAAAAACATGGCTTAAGATTTTTGCGAATAGGTAAATATTTTGCTGCTTTCACTTTCTAAAAAAAACATTCCTTTAAATGATTGTTGGGCACGCCGTTCAATGAGACCTGTGCAAGTTGCAACGTGCCTGATCCTGTCGAGAGGTGTGCAAATAACTTGCAAGTTCTGGACTGACTTGTAATTCTACGTCAAATTCTGCGGAGTTAACGCTGGCTGAGTTGCGTCATAACTGGACTTGATGTCACGTAACAAATGAGAGGTCATCAAGATCAGAAATACTGAAATCTCCGTTGCGCAATAAAAAGCAAACAAAACTAGTGTTGCTCTTAGCGGACCGATGTACTACCTAAATACAATTAAAAGATTTCAGGGAAAACGTCTAAAAAATAGTGAAACTTTTAGCGTTTGAATGTGGCTGAAATTCCTAATTTCAAAAACTTTCCTCGCTAATCTTTTTGCTTTACCAGTGACAATGTTGACAGTGAAACGATATTAGCAACGGAAGAACATAGGGATGTGCTAGACAAGTCAAGCAATCTTTCGCCGTGTATTTTAAAGGGTGAAAAATAATTCGCCCGAATCTGTAAAGAATTTAAAAAAACTTACAACGTTTTTAAGTTTTTCTTATCTAGGAAAACAGAAGAAATGGGTATATCAAATATTACATGTCATTCTGAGAAATACTGCTTGCAATGGATTTTGTCACGGTGAAAAGTCAGATATCAAATCTTACGCCTATTGTAACTCAAACTTTGTGGTATTGGCTGACCCAGTCAAACTCGAGAAGTTTTTTTGTAATATTCTTGCTATTGTCAAGGCTTGTTTCTACTGCCCGAAATAGAACAAACCTAACGTAAGTTAGCTTTGGTACAATTTATTTAATTCCCCCCCTGTTCTACTAACTTGCAAGTAGTGAGTCCTTTTTGACTTACCCGAGACCACCCTTCCCAGATAAGTTGCCATATAACTGACTCTCTCTGCTTCAGACAACAACACTAGCACAGTAACTGGCAGAAACTACTTCTAAAGCAGTTTCCGAAGTCATGTGGTGGATTTAACACACAAGAGCATTGTATTCTCATTAACCAACCAAACATTCATGTTCAACGTTATCACCAAAATGTGCAATTCAAAGTTAATATGCGATAAACAAATTTAATTCCCAGAGTAACATCCTAAACTTCCTGATTCCTATCCCTATGCATTAGTTAAAGTATTCACAGACGCTTTCCCCATGATTTAGCCGTAATTTTGTCTCCCTTTACCACGTCCCTTAGGACACCCATCGCTACGGGATTGCAATTCCGAATGCCTGAGCTTGGCAAGTCTGCCCCTATTTATGCATATCTTCACACTGGTTCATGCTGTGACTGGAATTATGCCAGTGTTTTATTTCCTGTCACATTCGTGTTCCCACAACCTTGGCCAGGTTGGCTTTTCTGCTTTTCTTTTATGCTGGCTTTAGTATCATAAAGCAGTCGCATGATTCCTGCGGCTTTGCGGATGTTGACCAGGTCGGCGGTATCACGTCATTTTCGTTCATTTCCTCAGTTACCAATTTTGGTCTTACACATTCAGCATAAGTCTCTTTCTCACTATCGAAATACGTAATATATGACTTGTACTTATTTCCGTTTGCCCATGATTTCCCAGCGTGGCATAATCTGGCTTCTTTACACAAGTTGATGTAATGTTCAACTGTAATTCTCCTTTTGTTTTGCGCAGAATGATGTAATGTTGCGTGCATTCTCGAACTTTCTACTAGACTTTGATATCAGAGATGCTTGACGCACTGATGCATGTCAGCTGTAATTTTCAGAGTGAGGAAACGATGTCGCGAACGTTCTTATTACTGCGATGTTTCTCGAACATTTGTCTCGGTAATTTACCATCGGTACTGTCCCTAGTACGTTCCGTTAGTTTCGCTATGCATCGCTGTAAGTTTGTCACGCTCGACATTTGTAATACTTCCTATATGCATAATTCGTTTGCTACACTGCGTACATTGTAGTCTCGCAATAATTTTACAACGCGTTTCGCTATGGGAGTTTTAGTTTTATCGTGAACTCTAGCTAACTAACTATCATTTGTTAATTCCCAGTACACCACTTGATAAGATATTGCGATACACCCATACACAATGCAATATGTACACATACAATACAATATACACATACACAATACAATATGATAACGCTACACAATACTATTGAGCATATCGCTTTGTTTTCATCTGCTTCTTCCTTTTGTTTAGCTTGTCCGCAGTTCTTATGCTTCTTTCGATCTTTTCCACAGTCAAGTTATCATAGGTTACGTTTTTCTTCCAGTTGTATAATCTTCTTGTCTTCTTAAGTTGTCGTACGTCGTTAACATAAATACTTCTTTTGTGATTTCGCATTTGCACTTCAAAAACAGTTCCATCAGAATCTTGTAATCGTATCGTTACCGATCTTTGTGCAGGTAATTTATCAAGTATCCACCTCAGAATTATTGCAGTAGTTTCCTCTCTTGTAATATCCTTAAGCGGTTTTTCTTGTAAAGCTTTCTTCTGTGCACTAAATTCTTGTAGTACTTGTCTAATGCTTCTTCTTCCATTGTACTCTTGAAGTCTTTTTATGAGTCCCTTTTCTCTAACTCTTTCTTGTAATAGCTTCACCTCATCGCTTTTGTTAACCGTCCCACACATAGATCTCTCCATCTTTTCGTATTGATCATCGGTCATTTTTCTCCACAATGATTTTCTTAGAGTTTCTCGCTAAAGTCTTCTGTAGTATATCATGTATTTAATGCATATACTTCATCATGGTTAGTTGCAGATTACACATGCAATTTCAATACATTCAATTTACATTCAGTTTGCAAATTCCAATTTCTAACACACTAACTAGCATTCATGCTATGGTTCAAAAATACCATAACACTATTCACTGCAAATGACCTAAAAACACACAGTACCTGATAATAATGTTTCATTTTTACGTCAGGATATGCTTTTCTTGATGGAGCTAATTTCAATCGATAGCATTTATCCAAATTTTCCGAACGCATATGTGATAGTTTGAAACAAAAACATTCCATTCATTTGCTGTATTTAAATTAGTCATTTTTCAACAGTCAAAGCCAAATAACAATATTGGAAAACACTTTTGCAGAAAGCTACGCAAAGGCAATATAGCGAAAAGAGAAAAGCTTGATGACTGGTTAAGAAAAACAAGGCACGGATTTCAGTTAGTGTATTACTAAGAACTTGGTTGCAAGCGTGGCGTTCACCTGCGTTACATAAACATTGAGAATCTTCGCTACTTCAAACATTGCCCGGCTGAAACTATTTGCCTGGATGAAACGCTTTCATTCCATTGAGTGGTACCAAAATTCACTTTAGCATTTTAAAGCGGACGAAAACGTCATGTAGCCGATGTTTCTCTCTGCAAGTCTGATCGACGCCACTGGTATTGCATAGGTAGATAGTTGCAGTTATGGTGAAATGCTGATAGGATTTCGCAACAGTGACCGCGTATATGAGTATAAAATTTGTGCGTTTCATGCACCCCTGTATGCCTAAGGGAAGTACAAGTCAAACTGCAGCAGCTAACAAGCTCTTCAAACACCTCTAACTGTATAGACAGTTTTACAAAATTTACCCATTTGCCAAAAATTCATTCTGCGCAACAAACAAACTTCAATCATTTGACGAAAAAACTTAAACCATCCAACGAAAATGAAATATACAAATCGAACAAACTTCAAAAGGTGAGTAATAAACTTTTATAAACACATTTAAAAGGAATTCTTAGTCTAAGCAGCGGCATTATCACCAACCAAAGCACTTTATGCCAAAGGGTTTTCTACAGACCTCTTGCAAACTGTTTCGTCATGGACGTTGGCAAGGGGGCGAGGGGAGTTCAAGACTTTTCCCTGAATTTTTTTAATTGATGTTTTCCTATTAATTCTTCAGGAGGAAATTTATTTCTCTTAGTTTCAAATTGACAAAACAGTATTTCACTACTCTGCCCCCCTGAAAGAAAACATTTTGGCTACTCCATAGAAAATTCCATCATTACCCCCCTTGGAAAAATCCTTCCGACGCCAGTAACTGTCTTATGCATTGGAGAAAGAGTCAGAAAGATTAATACAAAATCAAACACACATTTCTCAGCATTAATAATTATGATAACGCGATGAGCGCAGACAAAATTGAAACAGCGGTCAAGAGTATTTCTAATATCTCGATCGTTTCGATAGAGAATGTAACAAACTAGGGCTCTTGCAGAAGAGCGAAGCAACTTTCTCCTTTCATTTCTGCTGAATCATTTGCAAATGAAAGCTCAAGAAACGACGTGAACACTGCACAAAAGCATGCCTATCATTAGCCAAAGCAGCTCGTGCCAAGACTGAGCTGCACGAGATCCTGTTTGAGTGGAAATTGTTGCAGATTACGCAAAAAGCCAGATGATCAATATCACAAACAAGGTTGTTTCCACCAGTGCTAAACACAGCTTCATTTCCTTTGACGACGGTGCAGCAATCGAACTAAACACAGAGGTTTGCTGCAACGAAAAGGTATTATTGAGTCTAGGTCGTGCGATGGACTGCCAGAAATGTGAAAATGCACAAGCCACCAAGGTTTTCAATTAGATACCATTACATCCAAATTCTGACCGAAACTTACCATTCAAGGAGCTACTCCCTACAAACACGACTGAGAAGAATCCATTGGTAAATTGTTTTTTTGTTTTGTTTTTTTTTACTTACAAGAATTCAAAACTTTACCATCACACAATCTGTTAAAAACTAAGCATGAAAAAATATCAGCCCAACACACCTTTGAATCTGTAGATCCTTTGCTTCTTTTGTCAAAAGAGGGCGAAATGTATTGTTTGAAATTTATATCTTGCTTTTCAAATCACTTTCATCCAACTTGAACGAAATTATGTGGTAAAACGCTTATATAACAACACATGTGATTTATGTCTTGCTAACAAATATTCCCACATCGGTAAATCTAGCATACAATGCGGGAGTCTACTAGTCTACAATGCGCGAGTTGCAGAACAACATAAACTTTCCTCCACATGAAGAGGGAAAGTACATCAATCAGCACTGCACTGAGTTGTGGTGATCAGTACAAGGTCACGTACAGCAGGTGCATACATCATTGCAACAAGCCAGTCCGGGTTTTTGTAATCGCCAGTTGCGTCAACACTGAAATAAAGAAATTGTGCAAGATGCTGCGAAAGCTATTTTTTTCGTAATGAATATCACACATGTTTTACACTGCAAACTGTTGATACTACGTTTTAACAATTCTTAGTAAATTACTATTGGATCTTTGTTGTGCTGCATTTCCAACTAAGCTGCCTTTGAATTTGCAAACTACCACATGTGCTTAGTCATAGATTAAAATTTTTGCAAGCCACCACGTGTTCTTAGTAATATTTACAATTCTTTAAAAAACAATTCTATTTTTATTGATACAGATGGACCTTCTTGTTTGTGACAGTCATTAATTTCTGGAGTTGTAAATGTATGTGGCTGGTAAATGTGTTATAATTCTAAATTGGTTTGCAGAAAATTATTTAAAGCCCATTTTCCACAAATGCATACGTCTACATGAACTTAATATTCACAATAAAACAAGGTTTTGAAAAAGGTTTCGTCTTTTTCCTGAATTTTTAATATTTTCGAACATTTTTGTTACGAAGCTATGAAAAAGTGTCAGTAACAGAAGACCTTTTGCTTCGTTTTTATATTTCATAAATATGCAGCTTCAATCATCACTATATAAATTGTTTGTAAACTTCAGCACATCGGTAACATCGAGATAAACTGTTTCATATGTAAGAGTTGTACATTACCATGTGCAATGTTTGAAATCAGCGGTTCTGTGTTAAAGATGCTAAATCTTCACATTTCAGTGGTGCAGGAGGCGGGGGTGCGGGGTGTGCAAGCGCCCACAAAAAGTTTTGATTTGTTGATAATCCGGGCAAAATCCCTGAAAATTTGGGCAAAATCTCTGAAAATTTGGGAAAAATCCCTGAAAATCCGAACAAAATCTCTAAACATCTTGGCAAAATCCCTGACATCTGCTCAAAAATGCCGCCGAACGTTGTTTTACTTTGAAAAATGGCGCCCAAGGTTGGCAGAAAAACAAGTGAAGACCATTTTTGTAGGTCACACCACAAAAACGGTCGGTAAAAGTTTCACAATAACTTTTTCGGCAAGTTTGGTATTATTTGGGCAAAAATCCTTTGCACCCCCAAAAATTTGCTTCCTCCTACACCTATGCCACATTTCCTTATTGCATTCACTGAGTATTTGAAGTTAGAAGGACCATAAATGATTTATTCAAAATTTGGCCTATTTTTCAATGGTGCAAAAATAGATAATTTAAAGCAATTTCTTTACAAGTTCTAATTGAACGATAATTGTGTTATTCTAAAATTATACTACCTATTCCTGTCCATGTTTTAACATGGCATTTCTTGACATACTAGTCGCGATCCATTTCTGTTGGTGAAAGAAAGTATTGTAATCCAATAAATCAATGAGACCAATTCCCTTCATACACCTCGAGTTCAAATAAACCCTACTCGGTTCAAAAACCCTGGATCAAACTGAATTGCTTGAATGTTGTTGATACAAATATTTCCCATTCCGTAGATTCCCTTTTCCGAAAGCGTGCGAACGTCCAGGCCAAGAAAGAATTCTGCATCAATGCCTGGCTGTCGTGGTTTGGAGGAAATGACATTCTATCAATGGCCACCATTTCCTTACAAGCAGCCCTCAACCAAGCTGTTAAGGTCCCCTAATCAAAGGATAAGGAGGCCTATTTGTCTTTGATTAAACGTGAATAACATGTCTACTGTACTTTCAAAGGACAGGGGCCCCAGACAAAATGTAAGATGACCAAGATGTCAAGGAAGCCTAGTCAAAGGATAAGCAGGCCCTTTGTTCTTTCTTCATGGATAAGGTGCACAGTACTCTTCAAAAAGATATGGGTCCCTCAATCAAAATTTAAGAGGTTTCAAATCAATGATACAGGGCCCTTACTTTTATGAATCATTTTGCTATTAGTTGCAATGTTTAACTGGTAGCCTACTTTTCTTGTTTAATAATTTACTAAATAAACAGTGTACATATCCTTAAGGAAAATGCCATTCACAGAAAGCCATTGCAATAAACTTATTTCTAAGCACATAGCCTACCAAAGATTTGCAGTTTTGTCATATTAACTTGTTTAAGTTTTTACTCCTATAAGTGTAGTGATTGCAACCTATAAAGGTTAAGCCAACATTGCAATTTAATTAATATGTGTAAATACTGCATATTTCATTCATTCCAGTCTCATCATAAAAAATATGGTTGGTTTGTTGTTTCTCAAAGTATTTACTGCAGGTGGCATGTTTACTTGTACTACGAACAATGAAAATCTAAAATCAATAAGTTCATACGAAGCTCAACTTGAAATTCCATTGTTCAAACAGTTATTTGAGAAACCGGTTTTGATTGAGAGAATTATATTGTAAAGGCCATATGTACATGGGTGTACTTGCATGGTCTGCTATGTGCTTCAATAGCTGCTAATGCAATGTTATATCAATTGTTTTCAGTTCTTTTTGAGTCAGAACTACATGTTTAAATATTTTGGTGAAGTTTTCCTCATTTTCTTGAACCATTATTGTTTTCCTTTGCGGCACGCGGGCTGCGGGTTGGATATAGCTGGGAGAGAAATGACGACATTCAAGCGTTCTTGATTGCTTGTTGCAATCAGACAACTTTCCATAAAAGTTGGCTTTTTGTTGCGATGATCCATTTGTATTTGCGAATCAGAGGTGAAGAAGATATCCTTATAGAAAATAAAAAAACGGATGTTCCGATAAAATCTACACAATAAAAAAAGGATGCACTTTTGCAATAAATTTTTGTTGTTTCAGAAATAAAACATTTTGCTCTTTGTCAAGGCACTGGTGCAAACGTTAATTTTAGGCTATATTATAACACGGCAAATGCAATAGCAACTGTTTTCAAGCTACCAGCGCAAAGTAAAACACTGTATATTTAGATTGCACTGCAATTATTTTGTGTGGGCATCTGTGTGCTTTTTGCCATCCCTTAAAACTACACTCCTCTGATTCATTCTCTCGTCAATTTCTTTTAAGAGTTTGGATGATTTCGGCCCTTAGATACCATAGGGGTGGCTCAGCCGAATCTGATCGCAAATTGTTTTGCTCTTCTTTTGCAATGCAACTGTATTGTCGCAATGCCTGACATGTTCTCAGCCGTAGTGATGTGATGCGGAGATAAACCAAAGTCAGGACACGGACGTGCACCTTCCACATATTTACGTTCACCTTGCTACCTCACTTTAACTGAGGTTTCTCAGGTATAAAATTTTCTAATTTCTTCCTGAAAAAGTTTTTCACACAAGCATTTTGTGAATTCCTACGCTTGCGTTCGGGAATTTTCTTTGTTTTATTCATGCAGTACTACTGGGGCTTCTTTCATGATTTTACACAGGCTAACTTCCAGGGGCGGATCCAGCAAGTAAGTTTAGGGGGAGCGATTTTCTGTTTAAATTGGGAATTAAGTCTCATAAAGGCTTGGCTATACTGCAAAAAAGATGTAGTATACTTCAAACACTGCTATGACAAAACAGATAACAGCAAAATGGCCTTACATCACCAATGCCGTTTTCCGAGTTGTTCAAAATCATGGTGAATAATGTTACTTTCGCAGGGTTTAGAGGGGATGATCGCCCCAATCGACCGCCCTAGGATCCGCCCCTGCTACTTTCACTGATGGGCAAGTCCAGAAACAAAAACTTGTACAAGTATTAAATTGTTTAAGAACACGATTTTAGTGTGCTTAAAATTGTATGGTTTGATTGGTTAAATTTTAAAATTTCTCATGAGAAATGAAATTTACCAGAAATGAAACCTTTGAGCAGCGGCAAAGGTCATGAAACAAAACGAGAGATCAACGAATTCAAATTTAAATATCTTCATTGTGTAAAACTTGAAAAGCGAATGCAGTGGCACGCACAAACAACCAGATCTGTGACGCAATACAACTAAAATATTTTAAGAGAATTGGCAAGTTATTAGTTCGCTGACTTCTCCCAAACACTGAACACGTTTTGCTAAACCAACGTAACGAATGAAGGAAAAGCTAATAAAGAACTTTACTGTTGGACGGACCTCTGTTGGAATTGTGTGCAAAGTCCAGTAAATGTTGTGGTGGCGTTGAAAAAAGACTCTGAAATGGCGATCGCTGTATGGCACCAAAGCTTAACGTGACATCAAACAAAACATGAGGTCAACAACAAGCACAAAGACAATGAGGTCGCCATTGCGTCATAAGCTGAAAGACGAAACTAGTGTCACGCAAAGAAGAGCGCAGTTGCAAATACATAGAATTATAGATCTTTTTGTATTAATATTGCGCTGAAATATCATGAGTTGATTCATCTGCTTTGTAAGTGACTAAGGTGATGGTGTAAGAAAAATTCTGCAGATACCGAAGCTTGTGCAGTGCTTCGTAAGCTAGAAAATCTTCTACTGTCGATATTAGCAAAGGTTCCAGAAAATCTTTTTCTTAAAAGAAACAAATTTTTGAATGCAATAAAAAATGGTATGACGGTTCTGCAATGCAACAATGTTGAAGGCACAGGTTTACCAAATCTTGCATTTTGAATGCTTATGGCAGTTTTTGAAATTGAAAATAAAGAATTTATCTGTTATATTCATAAATTCGTCAATCAGTTTTTCGATAAAAGTTTGATTAAAAAAACGTTCGTGCAGCGTAGTCGAATTTTTTTTTTATTTTCATCAAACGGCTTAAGAAACAGAGTTTGTAATGAATTTAGTTTCGTTTTTCACATGGATAGCACTTGAAGGTTTCTGAAATTTTATGAAGCGTTTGTTTTAATTGGCAACATGTCCTTTAATTTCTCGGAATGAACTTCTACGTGATTCAAAATTTAATGTCCTACGTTTTGGCATCCTTCACGTTTTTTATTCAAAAGTATCGGCATAAAATATGCTTGTTTGAATAGTCATTTGGGAAACTACAACCAAACGAGAAACAGGTTGTTACAACTACTGGTTGAATCGAACTCGGCTTGGTTACGAAAGTCTGTCTATAACTAACTCACTCGATTTGAAAATCATGGTCGTTACCTGATTTCAATAACCATGCAAAAATTTATGGACAAACCAAAGAAATACGAGTCGTAAGCTGACTTCAACAAGCAAATCAGATCGCCGATATTAGCACCAAAATAGTATTTGCATTAGTCAAACGCTATGAACAGTCAACGTTAAGTAGTTGCGCTGTGACATCTTAAAGGATGAAAACAAGGACAAATTAGGCGAATCAAAATTTTGTAGATCAACTGACCTCTGTACACTTGCTAGATAACTTCACTTCAAGTACTTAACAAGATGTTGAATCACACACAAAATTGTAAGCGTCATGCAAAAACTTCAATGGTAAAAAGTATAAAGAAATGCTCTTAGGTTAGGCAGTCACTTTACGAGAAACAATAACTTTGTGCTCTTACGTAAGTGCAAGAGTTCAAGAAAGATTTCTCATCAATACATTCTTCTTTTGTTCACACGGATTAAGGTGTTAAATTTCAAAGATCTTTCCAAAGGTCTAAGAAGCTTTTTGTAACGTTTATGGGTGAACCACGTAAAAGCGCTTGCCCTTTGTATCATAAAAAATAATCAAATATACGATTAGCAGTAGCATTTCGTTTTATAGTACACTGCGAAGGAACTTCAAACGCTGAAAGGAAGTCTTGTGAACATATTACAAACTCGTCGTCCAAAGAAGGGTCTGACCAATCGCACAGTTTTTCTTTTCTTTCTTGCACAGACCTTTCCATACATCTGTTGCAAAATTTGTTTGATCGGGTTTTTGTGTACACTAACAAAAGAATCAAAACCAATAAAACAAGTTCAAACACATCTTTTACACCACTGATAACCCTGAATAACTGTAAGCGCAGACACAAAGGGCGGAAGTAAAACATTCATAAGTTAAACACCATTGAAGAGTGTAATGCGCACTGGATTTTTCGCAAAAAGTCAAAGCGGATGCCTTTCCATTTCCTGAAAATTGTGTCAATGCAAGTTCAACAAACGAAATTCACAAAGCACATAAGAATAGCAATTATCAACCAAAGCATCTCATGCCATGAATGAGTTGCACTCGATCTTTTCCGACAACAGGCTCTTGCAGGTAGTGCAAGGAACCAGAATGGCAACATTATAGTTGAACTGTGTTTCTCAAATTTCACAAGTTGCTGCCTTTTAGATGACGACAGTGCGGAAGCAAACATGAAGGTTTCTGAAACGAAAGAAGGTATTATTACTATTAGCACAGGGAGAAAAGTTTGCCATATACCCGAAAGTAAACAAACCATTAAGGTAGTGCAATCATTAACAATAAACTGTAGAGAAAGCTGGTCAAATTAATCACTTTAACTTTGAGTTTCCAATTCTACAAGTCAAACCAATCACTTTCACTTTAAGTTTCCAATTCTACTTTCTGCAACTTATCAAAATAGATCTACCAAACTTTTTGTACGTTACACTTAAACGTAGCATGCAGTCCCACACCTTATATAATATTGATGGTTTTATTTTCTTTCCGACGCTTGGATCAGCTTCTTGCTTAAACTCGAATTCTTTTTCTTCAAAAATTGAAGTCCAATATGAACTGCATTTTGTTGTGAAAGCTTATATACCTAAACATCTAACTAAACTCTTGCTAAAAAATCCCACTACCGATAAACGTATTCCACATTGCGCAAATGTATTGTTACAGAAATACCTGAGTTTTCCTCCACGTGATGTAAAGGGGAAGAACCTTATAGAGGTTCAACTGGGTTCTCGCGTGCAGAGCGCAACGGCAGAGCGTCAGAAACACACACGTTGGTCATAATGCGCAAGATGAAGCCTTTGTCAACATCACCAGGATGAACAATGCATGCCACAAGTGTAGAAAAAACTTGTTGATTTAAGCAATAACTGACATCCACACATTTATTGACTTGCAAACTACTGGCTTAACGTTCTTTAAATATTTTTGTAATTTCTATGTCACATTTAAAGTAAGACACTGAACGTATGCAGACAAGTTGTTACTTCATGATAGACATACTGGACTACTTGTTGTGTTATACCCCATCAAGCTTGATAACACCTTTCTGCAATACCACTATTCTTCATAAAGTGTTGACGTTATAGTAATGCCTTCCAATAATAAACAAAAGGCAACTACCTGAAAAATCTTAACTTGAATTTTTAAAACACAATTTAAAACATCAACTGTTTTAAATCTGTTTGTCTTTGTGCTCACCATATCAAGGTATTTAAACACAAGGATTGCAATGGTTTTCGAACAATGGCCGCACCTTAGTAATTATTTATTCCTTGTTACGCAGCGGAACCTTTCATATTACTGCAAAAGTTCAAAATATGTGCAACACCTCTGAAAGGAAAAAGGGCAAAATGCAATGAAATTCTCCAGATTTTGACTCTGCCCTTTTTTGCTTGTTTTGTGGTTGGTTGAAAAGTTGAAAGACAAGCGCAGAGAAAGCAAAAACTCAAGAATGAACTGAATAAATCAGTCGTATTTAGGAAATGGTACGCATGGAGCGAAAACCATGGCTTGGGGTTTGTCCAAATAGTTAAAAAAAACGTTACTTAGTTCACTTCCACGAAAGTATGTTCATTTCTGCAATTGTTGGACACACCTCTGAAAATCATCTGTGCAAACATCAAGGCATGGTCAAATGCTGAATGAAAATAATTTTGAAGTGCTGAGCTCAAATGCAATGCTACAACAGAAATTCTGCGGAGCGTCCTGCCACTGAGTGACGTCAAACGTGCCCGTGATATCGTCAAACAAGAGGAGAGGTCAACAAGTTCAGCAACAATGAATCGCCATTGCGCAACAAAACGGAAAACGAAACTACTGTTGCGCCCAGAGGAGCGAAAATCATAACCCAATACAATCAAATATTTCAGGGGAAACTTCAAAGAAGTGAGCAAACACTTTGGCATTTGTATTTGGCTGAAAATACCATAGCCGTTTTTTTGCTTTTCCCGAGACACTGCTAATGTTGTAAATTGGTATCAGTAAAGGTAAATGTTATAGCACGGCAAGACAAGAGAGACAATCTTTAGCTACAGTATTTGAGCACAAGCGAAAAACATAAAAACCTACGAAATCACCTAAAATTCAAAAAACAGCTTACAAAAATGAGAACTTTGTGATGCAGCAATGCAGCCGAGGTGCAGAAGCAGGTTTATTAAATGCCACGTGCCATTTTGAGAATCGCTGCTAACAATAAGCAAAATTGAAATTAGTAAATTAATTCTGACGGCCACCATATATCTAAGTGTCTGGTACAGTTTGACTCAAAACAACGCGAAACAATTTAACAAGTCGACCAACCGCTCAAAAAGAAAATTAGCAAACCAAAGGCAGCATGGGAAAAAGACAGCAACTAAGGTACACGGTTGACACAACAGCAAAAAACAATTACGTAGTAGCCTGCCAGGGCGGAACAATTTACAATCAGGAAAGACAACTGGCGAAGTCATAGCTAGGGGTCAGCCAGCAATAAACGTTATAGATGCAAGAGCAGCTGTTTGTGTAATTTCGTAACAGTACGTTTGAGGTTCCATGTTAAACTCTTTCGTGAATGCATTCCACAGCTTAGAGCAGTGGTCCTCAACGTGGGAGAAATTGCCCCCCTTGGTGCGATTTTGTGATTTAGGCGATTTCAGTTTCTAGGGGAACGATTTCTGCGGGTCAAGTCATTCTTAAATGTTTGATTGATTTCAAAAACAATATTTATTACTTTTGAATCAAAGTATTTGATGCACTTCCGACTCCATGGTTTGTAACCAAGGTTATAAAACACGTATTGGATTGGTCACGCATCAATCAAACTAACATCGTTCTGTGTAACGTTTTATTGCACCGACTATGCAAGACCACTGAGATTGTCACTGGTTTGGGAGTCACACATCACGGTTCTCACGAAGATTATAAGTCAAACGAATTTTTGACCTAAAAGCTTGACATTTTGTCTTCATAATTTAGAGATTTCGAATTAATTTTGACTTATCAATTTCCTGCGTTTGCAACTGCGAAATAATTCAGCTTATAGTGTTGAGGTTAACTCAGATGCATATTCATTGATAAGAGAAAAAAAAGCTGTGCTGCAACAAAAATTTGACGTAACGATAAATTTTGACCTTGTAACATTGGATTGGCTCGTAGCATCAGCGTGAAATTTGGTTTGTGGACGTTTCATAACCTTTGAAAACGGCAAAAAGTTTTGACTTTATTGGTTTTTGATTGCCCTAATTATGAATGTGCAGGTATTTTGTTGAGTCTAATGTTCAAAATAAGATAAGAGTAGAGAAACTGCTGCACTGAGTAGTTTGTTAGGTTGGTTAACCCAATCGTGGAATAATCAACGTCACAAAATGACATCAGGCAATAAGATTTGCCAGCCTGTATACATCGGCACACGGGGTTTTGGACCTTCCTCGTATAGCATGCATTAATTAGTTTTATCAAACTGATATTGATCGAAAGCAACCAACATTGATTCAGCTTTCAGAAAATACCCAATCGGCCAAACTCCATTTTTTCAAGAAGACTTCAGTTTGTTTAAGGTAGCAAAAATGGTCCAACAATCATAGCATTGCTACCAATAAATCATCGCATCCACTTTAATAACGCTATCCTCTGTCTTATTCAAATGGGATCTTTTAATTTGTGGTGTGTTTGTCACTTCAACATTGGCACGCCCCGCGCGGTACAGTGTTTCTTTGCTTCAGCGCAAGACAACGCCTCCTCGCGACACGACCGCCACAGCATTGTGTCAACAGCTGTGAATAGACCGCTTCGTGAATGCCCGCGCGTGGACGCTGTTTAATGCTCCAGCTGTTCTGTTTTTGCTGCTGTTATGATTACTTTATTCAATGTAAGCATGCGCATGTTTTCAGTTGTTCTGTGTTAGGTGCTAATTAATTTAATGCGCAGAGTCCTTTAACATTTGCAGCTGTTCCATATGGTTTTATGAGTTGATTAAAGAGTTAATCTGAAAGTTTTTTTGAAAGGGTTTTAAATAACAGCTGGGTTTCTGCTTGTTGACGTCTCTGTACGTGGCAAAACCGAACTCCCGTCGCATTTCAAGTTTGACGTTAGTCAGAGCAGCAGGGTGTTAAAATGTTTGATAATAACGGTCCTTTTCACGATTCCAACATGTTAAATTCGCCTGCACGCGTAGATTTGTTTTTAAATGAAGGACACTACGTATGTGTTCAAAAGTTTTTTCTGCAAAGGCGGTAGGAGTATGTTCTCCTCAGAAATTAACCAGGATTCAACAACAGAACAGAGCATGATGTCTTATGAACAGGCAAATGTGTAAAACCCGCGCTTGTTCAACCGTAGTCTTTTCATTGGTAGTTGTGTTCAAACAATGCTTGCAACCTTAGATTTGTTTTTAAGTGAAGTGGTGTTTTTAAGTGAAATTCTTTGCATAAGCTTTTTCAGTGAAGAGGCGTTTTTTTGAGAAAAGCTCTTATTATTAATTTGTTTTCAAATGAAGCTCTTAATGATAATCTGTTTATGAGTGAAGCTTTTTATGTTAACGTCTAAGCCGAGCGCTCATGGATAGCTTTTCTTGTTAACTTCTGGCTGATGACAAATATAGAAAATTTCCTATCTTGTCCATTTGCCACTGGACAGAAGTTCGCTGTGGACTTACAAGCAACTCTTTATGTTAACTCCTGGCTGTAGGCAAGTTGTTATCATCGTAAAACACGAAAAGTCTGATTTATTTCGCATATTCAACATTATCTGCAAGGTATGCTAGGGAAAATTATTTTTTTTCAGGTTTGACAGGAACAACAGCAGTGACCTCCTCTGAATATCACATTGTGTCAAAATCTTCTAACCACGTATGACGCATTTGCTCTGTCGTCCAGAACCGAATGAAGTCGTGTTACACTTTATAGAGAAACAACTTTTCATACAGTCAAGATAGTTTAGAAGGTCTGTGAATGATGTAAAATTGGGTAGGTTGCAGCCTGCAGCTCATTTGCAAAATGTCAACTGATGAATATTTCTTGGATTTAACGTAATAAAATGATCGGTTTTGAACAAGAACTCTTTGTAAAGTCATAGAGGTGAAGTTATTTGAGATAACCTGTACAAAAACTAAGGAAATCTTTTGGTTTTAATGTTTTCTCAACAGCGTAATCCTCTTGAGATTTATGATGCTTGAAATAGGACTTCACCTGCTGGGAAATTCTTTCATATTGGATTTTTCTTCTCCAGAAAGACAACTTTTACTTTGCATATGCATGTTTCTGGCAGCAGCTACACTATATTTCAAAACTCGATCATGTTTTCAAGGATACAGTGAAAATCAACAAGCATATAAAGCTGTGACAGTTCACGTTCCGATGATATTGGTGCGAAAAATAGCACATCACCCAAGTTCACTTTGTGAAAAGAAGGACCTTCCAAGATTAAAAAAAGTGAACAAAGGAACTGTCCATCATAAACAACGGTCAGGCAAAAATTCTTCGAACCTCAAGTCAATGAGAGCAATTGGAAACCAATGGACATGGAGTGTAAAAAATGAATGAGAAACTATAATTTGTTTTGACAATTCTTATTGTTGCTTTAAAATATTGTGAAACTCACTGCATGTACTGATCAAAAATTAAGAAATGAGTGCGCAAATGACAGCCAGCTGATTTGGTAGACTAAACTCTGCGACAATTTTTTATGTTGAGCGTTTTGTACAAAATTCAGGTCAATATTTTCAAATATCTTTAAAAAAACACACTAAATCTGGTCCCAGTCATTGCACCTTCTATGCCAGAAACAAAAACCTGCCACGAAATGCCAGAGGGCAATAAACTGCCGCATGACGTGTGAATGACGCCGCATATAAATAAATAAAACGTTTGATTTTGCAATAGATAGTTAAAAGTACACTTCGTAATCGTACGCCTACGTTACCAAATTTTTGAAAACGTGACGCCGCAAACGCTGCTGCAGCGTTAGAAACAGTGACTTCCTCTTACAGAAAATAACAGACGAAGACCAAAAGTAGTTGTAAATGTTTGGCAAAATGTTTTTATAATTTCTGCAATTGAAGATGGAAGCAGGGGCGTGCAGAGGTCTGGTGATGCCCTTGGCAAATGTTTGATTGTATCCCCCCCTACCAAAGTCTATGCCATTGAGGAATGTGAGAAATACAGGCACAGCAAAACTACCTGTCCTGACCTTTGCCAAATGCAAAGGATTGCGACATATAAACTTTGCCTCAAGAAGTGAACAATCTGCACAAGTCTCGTTCCGTGTTACACAACAATAGCAAGGGACTTGAACATTATTTAAACGCACGTGCAAGGGTACAGAGTTTTGCATGGCACTTTTGGTGAGAAAAAAATAAGTGCTTCTCAAAATAATGTACGTTGGCCTTTTGCTCAAAAAACATGATACGTTTTTGAACGTATCGTATTTGGCGTTGCAAGCGTTTTAACAGCTCCAAATGATGTTCTTTCTGACACCATTCCAGTTTTATTTTGATCTTTTTTATAAAAATTGAAACCAAAGATTCCATTGCCGAATTTTCATGCCTAACATAGCCCTATGATACAATTCGCATTGCCACTAAAAATGAAACTAAGCAGACAAGACACCATCGTAACATGAAATGTTCTTCACTCATGAAACCAACTTTGAAGAAGCAAGTTCAAGAGGTCTCGATTTGTATTCATTGTACTGTCCGCTTTGTTTTGATTATGGCGTTTATAGTGAAATGATAATGAATTTACGAATGATAAAAAACAGTGAAATTAATATTTTCAACAACACAACAATAAACTCACCGCGATGCACCTTTGTTCTTTGAAAACTCAGTTTGCTTTGAAAAACTGAAATGAATTGGTTACAAGACTTGATTTTTCAAACAACGTGGACGATTAATCACAAGCATATTTAACAAACTCATTATCAGGTTGTTTCCCGAGATCAAAAGACTGTGCTTTAAGTAAGAATGTTGAAATGTTGCTTTCAGTTGACACAAAAGCCATAATACAATACCAAAAAATCAAGTACTGTGGCTCTTGCAAAGCACAGATATGTGTCGTATGTGTGTAGCAGAACCTCTACGTGGGAGGATCACAATTTTGAAAAAATTCTGAAACACGTTTGGTCAAGGGTTGGGATCACTGATTTTCCCAGTCATCAACCGACGGCACATTACGTCCCCCCGAGAATCCCAAGGAAAGGTCCGGCCAATACGTTGCGTCGAGGTTAAGCTGCAAGGGCTGTCGGAGTGGAGAAATATTTGCCATACCTGAAATGGGTGCCTTGGATGACTGCAGAGCTCAGTGTGCCCTTTCGAAAAGGCTATTTGAACAATAGCTGAAGCCCTGTGAGGAATCGCCTCTCCGGACCGCAGTGGTCCTGAAAAAATGAATTGCAAAATATTATTCCAGTTTACTAAAATCTGCAAAACTCCCGCATTGCAGCCCTCTCCAGGGTTGCACTTCACAGTCGTGTCCAGTGCATAAATAACCATGTGCTTCATCTGGTCATAGGGGAAAATTATTCAAGAGTAGTCATTGAAAAAAATGCAAAAGGCTTTCAAGCAGCTTAATTTTTTGAAGCCTCGCAATTTCTAGGTTGACTGATAATTTGTTAAATGCCTTGGTAACAATCAATGAATACAACTTACTTCCTGCCTGTTGATAAAAAAATACCTTCTGGCAGAAAGGAAAATAAACAAATCTCTTGGATGTTTTCAATCAATCTATTTCCGGCAAAAAAAAGTATACATGTTGAAGCTTCAGATATAAAAAGAACAGGTATTTTCCAATTTTTAAGTCACGTGTAAAACATCTCCATCTGAGCAGGATAAAACCTTCTACACTTCTACTGTATTTTGTGAAAAATCACCTTAATGGACTTTGTGCACTTAAATTTCAATTGCATTAGATGTATACTAAAATATAATGAATGTTCTGATGTCTAAGATTTTATTTTATTGGAATGACATCCTCAGTTCTAACCAAAAGAAAGAGCACTTCCACATTTCTCAATTAGCGTTTCTCTGATCGCTCAAAGGGCGAAGGCAAAATAAATGACTTGAATGGAAGTGGTGGCCATTGACAGCATGTTATGTAATTTCCTCCGAATCACGACAGGCAGGTATTGATGCAGAATTTGTATTTGGCTTGGACGTTCGCAAGCTTTCGGAAAGGGGAATTTACCCGCGTGGGAAACGTTTGCATCAACAATTTTCAAACAATTAATTTTGAGCCAGGTTTTTGAGCCGGATCTGGTTTATTTGAACTAGGGTTTTTTGAGAGGAATCAGTCTCATTAATTTGTTGGATTACAATACTTACATTCATCAAAGGAAATGGATCGCGGTTAATAGTACGTATAGAAATGTGATGGTAAAATATGGACAGGAATAGGTAGTATAAATTCACAATAACACAATTTTCATTCAGTTGGAACTTGTAAAGAAATTGCTGTAAATTATCTATTTTTGCACCATTGAAAAATGAGCTTGATTTTCAATAAATCGTTTAAGGGTCTTCCAACATCAAACATCCAGTGAATGCAATAATGAAATTTGAAGATTCAGCATGTTCAAGATAGAACGGCTGATTTAAAATGTTGCAGATGGTGTTGTACAACTCGTATGTATAAAACAATTTATCTCCACATTACCGATTTAATGAAGTTTACAAACAATAGCTGTAGTGATGATATCAATTTAAAAACGTTGCTTACTTATAATAAGTTAAAAGGAAGAAAATGCTTTTCTATAACTAACATTTCTTCATAGCTTTGTAATAAGAACATTAAGAAATTATGAAAATTCAACCAAAAACCGACACATTTTTCAAAACTCGCTTCATTAAAAAGATTACGTTGATGTAAGCGTATGTATTTGTCGGAAAAAGTGCTATAGATATGTGCAAAGAAATGTTTGAATTATAACACATTTTCCAGTCACTTATAATACATTTAAAACACGCAAAATTAATGGCTGGCGCATTCAATAAGGTGCAACTGTATAAATGAAAATGGTATTGATTTTTAAAAAAATTACACTATGACTAAGTACATGTGGTGGCTTGCAAACTTCAAAGGTACTTTACGCTGAGATGCAGCACAACAAAGATCCAGTAGTAATTTACCAAGAACCGTTGAATGAGACGTAGTATCAACAATTTACAGAGTAAAATATGTGTGATATTCATTATGACATTATGACGGATAGCTTGATAATCTTTGTCCCAAATGCCGTGAAATAAAGAACATCGTGTAGTGGGTGGGTAGGTTTCGCTGTGCTGAGTACTTTTCTTTAATCTTGCACCATGTGAAAATTTCAAACAACTATAATTGTGCTGCTGTGACGTTTTTGACTCTGCATCGAAAACCGAAAAACTCTCCATCGAAAACTTTAATTGGCGATGTTCGCGTTGAACAACTTGTTTTGCATCTGTTTATGTTGCTAGTCAATAGGAAAAGTTTAAACATATGTTCAAGAGCAAAAATACAAAATGGTTAGAAATGCCCAAGAACTTACCGGGTCCCGGTACGATGTACCTTTTGTACTCCCCTCTCGTGGGCCCTACTAAGAGCTTTTCCCACTTCTTGCCTTCTTGCTTAGCAGCACCAAGCAAAGCGCTGGTTTCGATATCCATTGTTGAGCTGATCAATGTTAGTAACTGGGAAATACTTGTATATTATTTATGTTATAGAAATGTTTTTTTTTGCGCAGCAGATAGAGTGTAGTTTTCTCAAACCACTTGTGGTGAACCAGCACTACGTACCAATATCACAGATAGTGTTGTGCCTTCCCGTAATGTTTAGCAAAGATATGCGTTGAGATGGGCTATCAACTTATCACATACCTACTGTTTTTACCGTTTTCATTTCTCATCTACCTGTTTGAATTGGGGGTTGAAACGTTTGTGCGTTTAAATGACTACTTCCATTTTTCACCACCAACATATTACGTCTTGAAATCCTGATTGTAATGCTCCTATTTTCGGCAACACTGAGAACATAAAAGGAAATACTACTTCGGTACATTTTTAAAGGAGGTCACATTTTAGCTTATGTCTAAATACAATTTAAATGCCAGCCCTGGCGTTTGTGTTGTAGAGAAAACTGCTTTTGGCTTACAATCACTATAACGATAACTTAGAGGTCCTATTGTGTGACAAGTCTAAGCAGTCTGAAAGTATAAGAGACTGTCCAAGACAATAGTGTAATTAAACAGATTGTCAATCATTTTAAGTAACTCTGTTCGTCGCAAAGATAGAAATCTGTGGTCGCCATTTAAATCAGATAATTTAGAGCATGGACAAAAGCAGAAGTTAGTTACGTTACGTATTTTCATAAAACTGTCGGTCGCCGTTTCTAAATGCTACCAACCGGTTCCACGTTATGGGTATGATGTTTTGTGGCTTGTGTAAAAATTAGGTTATTTTGGGTGAAATTTGTTCGATTTCAATAAACGAAAGTCATAAAAGGGAGATTTCATCACACCAGAAACGATTGAATTCGACGAAACGTGGAAATGACAGTATAAACATGACTTCATAAGAGCGAACGTTTGGCGCTAGTTCATTACAAAAATGTCCTTTTGAGGCAATTAAAAAATGCGTATGCAGACAAACCTCTTGCTACGTAGCACAGGCCTGTGACGAAAATTGGAAACGTTTTTTCGTGCTGATAGTCTTGCATGTTTGTGTTGATGGTTTCACTAAATATTGTGCTAAAAGTTTTTCTTGTTTGCGATGATGTTTTTACACATTTGCTGCATGCCATAATGCTCCTATGGTGGCTTACGATTGAGAAAACTTGATCGTTTTTGTGTGCGCGTATACGATTGTGTTGACCTCGCTGGAAGGTAATGGTAAAGTGAAACTAGAGACAGTTGGTCCAAGCTGTGGGCTTAAACTGTAGTTCTGTTTCACCTTCCACTTGTTTGCAAATATGTTTGTGCCACGTGTTACGCATAATGTTTGCTCCAACCAGTTTCTGAAATAAGGATTCTACCGTGTGGAAAGTCACCAATGCATGGTGTAAAAGACCTGAAGAAGCTGCTGATTTTGAAGGAAATGAAGAGCTTTTATTTACTAGAACGAATTAATTGCAACTGTCACCACCAAAATATTTCGAGCAGTGGTTCCCAACCTTATTAGGCTTGCGGCAACTCACGAAAGAGAAATGTAATTTTCGACCCTAGTGGTGAACCCATAGCAATTTGGTTTGAGGTTCAATGATATATTGAAAAACGTATCAGCACACAGCACTCCTGGGTATTGTAAATGGTACCTTAGGGTGCCACGGCACCCCGGTTGGGAACCACTGATGTAGAGGCACACAACACGTGGCACCAATCGATGTCATGTTTAATTAATGAAAGCCTGAATCATGACTTTAAACTTGCGAACTGAAGAAGCCACGTGGAAGGACGCAAAACACCTTAAGGCAAAAGCAACTGCAACCACCGAGCTGCGCTAAAAAGAGCATTGTTGTCAAAACACAGAATTTTGAATATTGCTGTCAAATCACCGAACTTTCAGAGATTAAAAAATGATCTTGTAGGTTAAAAGTTTTGTTCGAGTTAAGTGAAAGAGTATCCTTGGGCTTTTCTGAAAATTGATTCCTTGCATTTAAAATTTGTAATTAAAGAACGTATTGAGCCAACTAAGAAAACACGTCTGCAAAACATATGTCCAATTTAATTACAGGATATGTGTTGGTAGTAACCATCAACAAATTAAATTTATTTGTGGTAAGTGCTAGACTTTAAATGGAACAAATGCAATTTCAGGACTTTTTTCAATTAACTGACATAAGAACACATTAACTCATGTGCTTAAGCCATACAACTTAAATATGCTTAAATAAAAACACGTTTGAACAAAATAAGACCATGTAAATATCGTGTATATTTGTTAAAGTTTTCTTGCAAACCACAGTCATGACAACCTAAACCGCAATTGTGAGCTTGAGTTGCATGATCTCGGCGAGTGTAAGGAAGCTTTTGTCGAAGGGAATCCACCACCAAAGAAATTTCTGCCACCCACCAATCGTTAAACCGGCAGCACAGTGGTTGCAGTGAACAAGTTCAAGGCGTGAAGGATGAAATTACAAGTTCAAGGATGACGTTAACTGTTTCATTACTTCTTATCTTGACAGAAATTTGGTGTAAAGGACAAAACAGATTTGCTTTAAACTGAACTGTATTTGGCAGAAGCGAGAAAAACTGGTGGAAATTTTAAGAACAACTACCAATTCAGTATTATGGTATTACTCGTTTCGAAACGTGAATTAAGTTTTTATGACATTTTTACAAGATACAATTTTATCTCTAAAAATATCTTTTGGAGTAATGAAATTTCCAACATCGCGTAGTTCATTCTGAACATTTATCAGTAAAACTTCGTCTCATTTGTTAAAAGTTTACCGAGGTTTGTGAAACATTTGCAATCATGAATCAAATGGGCTATTGTCATCGCAGACGTTAACAAGCGCTTTTTTAAAACTTTCGTGATATCCTTGAGAACAATAACGCCGTCAAAGGAAGGGAGCTTTTTATAAAAGGTTGTACCTACCAATTGTCGTCTACGACAATACAATGCAGTAATGGCGGTGGTGAATATGATGGTGACTTGCCACACCGCATGAAGCAGCTTGCACATGCAAAACCATTACAAAAGCATCGTTTCCACACCATGAACTGCTTTTGTCCATATTTCTGTCGAACTGATTACATCTGCACTATAACAACAATTTTTCAGTTTTTCATAGCAGGCTGTAAAGCTGAACAAAAAACAGCAACGAAAAATGTAGACTCGAATCGCATAGCATTGGACTATAAAAAGATATTCTGTTTCATTTTGTTGTAGAAACGTCGGACATGATTTCCATTTAATCTGTAATTTTTACGTCGTGGTTTCCAACACAGCTTTGCAAAATTTAAGTTTTAGTTCAGGGGTCGGCAACCTTTTGCTAATTGTGTGCCAACTTAAGGTTTCAAACAATTTTGTGTGCCAAAAACATAAGTAATTTTATACAAGTCAAAGCCAATGTACCTTCTGTGTGAACGATAACAAAATTGATGTGTAAAAGTTGGAGCTTCTCCATGCCACTAGAAATTGCTTGGCGTGCCAAGTGTGCCACGCGTGCCGTAAGTTGCCGACCCCAGTTTTAGTTTCACGAAGAACCTTCCAAGAAATGATTTGTTTCAATTCATTGTTCCATTGTCGTAAGATTATTGTTTCGGAACAAATCAAATATTGTTTTGCTTGGAACTTACATTGAAACGTAACAACTAAACACTGGGTGTTGCTCAGTACGAAAGTAAGGCTCTCAAAGGTGGCCATCGATTTTCAATTTGACTTGACATTATCCAGAAATGTGTTTCTGATGACATCTTAGTCTTTTTAAGAACTAATCTGGCTGCATTAAACTGTTTAAAGGTTGAGATTTTGGGGG
>Ga0210059_1002970_pt1 | contig 26909 bp, 13 predicted proteins | sample Ectturendosymbi2_FD_188042 | JGI IMG/M metagenome (GOLD analysis project Ga0210059, IMG submission 188042) | Ecteinascidia turbinata endosymbiont from Florida, USA - Sample 2 (SPAdes) (version 2) | ecosystem: Host-associated > Tunicates > Ascidians > Unclassified | place: Key West, Florida... | reverse complement strand
ACTTCAGCCTTTCAACTTTTCACCTGTAAGCTTTGCTTGCAATTTTCAGGACTGAGGATGCGTAATTTTACGTGAAATCGATTTCCTATTAAAAATTTGCTGATAGATTCCTTGCTTACACCCATCGTGGAAAGTACATTTTTGAAAAGTGTGTGAGGTTACATTTTTCTCACTGAATTGCTTGCGCTGGATAAAGTGCATTTGTACAAGAACAAAGAATACTGCGTTTCCTGTGTACCATTTCTGCTTAATTTATTTATTTTACAATCAAATTAAAATAGGCACGGACGTCCGCTGGGGCAACAGTCTGCATAACCTTTGGGCTCCGGTGTTCGTTGTCTTGACGAGTAGGCTGCATCTGGCGCAGTGAACTCAATACCGCTAAACAAATCTATTATCTATCCGCTAAACGCGCCCTTTTCAAAGGTGCCCCAAGCCAAATTTATTGCCCATCCCTGTTGTATGTAATTTTAATTAGAACAAGCATAGCACCTTTCAATAACAATGCACAATACTAACGGTGTTGGACCAGACTGCAGAGAACTTCTGGAAATTAGTCAGCAAAGACAGGTTTCTGAAACTAAAATATTTTGCACTATAAATGCATTGGATATTTGGAAAACATACCTGTGCAAGGGTACAGTTTCTAAGATGAAGCAAGTCAAATCTAAAATCAGAAATCGAATGGCAGACGAAACACTGGACGATAGTCGCCGACTTGCTAATACTGGTAAGCCTATTGATAAAGGACGATAGGGTCAGGAAGCCTCGACCCAGGGGCGGATCCAGCCAGCAAGGTTATGGGGGGCGAGTTCAGAAATATTTGGTAGTCAACTCTCATAACGACTTCCCTACTGTAAGAGAGATGAGGCATACTTCACAACAATGCTGTGACCAAACAATGGATGACAAAATGGTCTTAAATCGCGAATGTTGTTTTCCGAATTGTACAAAATCATGGTGAATAAAGTTACTTTCGCAGGTTTTAGGGGGGGGGGCGGTCGCCCCTGCCTCAACCACAGGCATCTTAACCACAGGCATCTTACTGATACAGATTTGTAATAAATCGCTGTTCGTTATTGTGCAATAATTTCAATGAAGCACTCACTTATATTCCCTTTTTCACTTTCAAATCTTGTGAAGCTGTTATTTCATGCTTCATTTTATCGGAAGTGGTCCGCAAGTTGTCATGTGTTTGTAAAATGGCCCGTAGGTCAAAAGTAGTGGGACCACACTGAGCTAAATGCTTCTATTAACAAACCTGACAAAGCGCGATCACCCTCGTTGAATCCGAAACAGGGCGAAATATCGCCATTAAATGGAGTAGTCGTTTATAATTTACGTAAAATGTTATTCTCAACGCAGCGAAGAGAGCTTCTTTAGTCTGAAACGATAACGAAACACACATTAGGGTAACAGATTGATGAAAAGAACTTGAAAGTCATGAGCCTAACTTATTTTCATCCTAAAATGAGAGGAAATGTGGAAAAAAAACAAACCAGTCAACATCAGATTTGTCGCCAAAACATCAGACATCCGAATTTATCTGAGAACATCACATCTAATGTCATGTTAAAATATCATTCAGCCAGCAAGGTTAGGGGGGGCGAGTTCAGAAATATGTCAATGTTCCCGAACTTCTGGTGCAGTCTCGAGGTTGCCGCAGCCGAACTGAACCTTTGTTTCGTCACAAGGGTAATGTGTAGTGGAAACGCACTTTTCTTCCGATGCGCTGGCTACTATCGTTGTGTTACATCATAAACATATGAAGCTGTTCCAGCCATTTACACCACATGTCATTGCGTGATCCATCAGAAAAGGTTTTAATTAGTCGATTCGTAGAACAGAGAACGAGATTGCAGTGTTTAGCTAGCACGATGCCGAAACCTGCAATGTCATCAATCAAAAGCGCAAAGCTTCTCAGAAATAGCGCAAGATTCTGGAAGTATTAGCTACAACGCCGCGACTGAATCTCTTTTTCTAGCAAAACTTTCAAGCAGCAACGTTAAAGCAGTGGCGCTAACCACAGCACCTGAAAATGAAGGTGAAAATCAAGGCATTAGCTTGGAAACAACTTTCACACTCAGCCTGGCTGGTTATATTGACACGTTATTTTTCCGGTGTCTTTGTTGGTAATCTCTGGTTTCTTCCGATTGTTCGGATGAATGTAGTTTCTTGCCGAGTCACTCTCTAGCCTGTGGAATATTTTTTCTTAGAAAAAAATACACTCTAGCGTTCATATAATAAATTCTCTTCTCGCAGCTAACTGTATGTGCATTTGAGTAAGCACATTCTCGACTACCGGAAAAAACAAACGTGAACCTTGCGAATCAACGAAAACATAATTCTTACAAACGATGACGTCGTGAATTACGTCATAGGGGCCCTCCAGTAAAAACTGGCCCGGGCCCCCCTAACCTTTAATCCGGCTCTGGTTGTAAGTGATTTTTCTAAATGTAAACACTTGCGGTGATTTTCGCTGATGAGTTGCCACGCTTATCGCGAGGCACTCCTCATTGCGATTGCTTGATGTGCGTGCCTTTTCTTGTTGCGTTCACAACTTCCCAAATTGGAACAGATTCATTCTGTTATATGCTTGGCAGCGACTCGGCGTTACTCATGTGTTTATTGTGTCCTTAGGGTTGGTACGTTCACCCGTGACTGGTGAACTTTCAAGAATTTTTAAACTTTATCAAAGTCTCTGAATGGTGGTTGTAGTCATTATAAATTCGGGGGGGATTGGAGCTTTGTTTCGGAGGGGCCAAGCCCATCAAATACCCCGCGTGGCTACGGAACTGTTTGGCAAAACTTCAGTTTGCTTTTAAATGCAACTGACTCGCAAAAGTACTTAGGTTACACGATATGTCAAGCTTGCAAGATATGTCAAACTTTCTGTTTATGAGCATGACAGGGCCCAAAGTGGCACAACGCATTCAGGTAGTGTCTATTGTGCTTCATGAGGCAAAACCTGTGCTGGGACTATTTTGCCTTCATTTGAACAGAATTAGTTGAAGTGGTCATGTAAAAGAGTGTAGTGCTAAAAAAAGAGGTGTGGGAACGCCGTCCCCACATCAAGTAAAGAGGAAGGCTACACCAAATAGTTCCAATAAAGTGAGCATTTGCCTGCAATAACTTCTACGCTGGATCTTCTTGTTTCACTGTAGACTTTTGACTAGCAGTGCGAATCTGCATGTCGCTAGCACATCTGTGAGATCGCCGCCATGTTTCAATGTAATCGTTTAGATCTCAGATCTTCATGTACCGTTACTAGTGCAAAAAGGTATGGTAACGCTTTCCCATACCAAAAACTGTATGGGAACTTCGTTCCTACACGTTCCCACCCCACTACAACCCTGGTCATGTGACAAGTAGGCTACAATATGCAGAGATAATTGGTTGGGATTTAAGAGTTTATGGTTAGGGTTTAGGATCAGGGAAACCTGAGTTGTGGAGCCCACATCGTTTGATACGTAACCTTTGTTTGCAATTGGAGAATAAGCGCGAAGTTGAAGCCTCTCAATCGGGGTTGCAATAGTTTCAGACAGTCGTGCGTTTGAGCTGCGTATTTACTTTATCATAAACACCGTAACCGCAATTCCATGCTTCTTTGGTTATTAATTTTTTTATCACCAGCCAGCCAGGCTAACCGACAGAAAAACACGCGCGATCATTTTAAGCCACGCTGGTAGAATTCTTAGTCCGTTTCTGTTGTGTTTAAAAAAACGTATTCGTCGATCAGTCGCTGTTGCAGTTTGTTGCAAGTGTTTGCACTGATCATCTTCCGTTCTGTAAGGAATTTCTGTAGGGAATACAGGACTGCAGTTCTGTTGATTCGCGGAACTTATGAGGCTTCAGAGTAGGCAAAAGGTTGTTGGATGCGCGTTGAAAACTGAGTGCAAGCTCTCCACAGCTACTGCTAGCCTACTTCACTCGGTCAAAACTTGGAGTAGAGCAAATATTTTCCGATAGGAGAGCTCATTTGGAAAAGAGAGATTAATTATGTAAGTGTGTAACTGCATTGTTCATATATTCTAGTTGCATAAAACGAGTTACTTATTCACTAAACAATATCCTTAGAAATTTGTTTATAGTTAAGAAAAACACAGAAGCCCGCAATGCGTCGAATTGCACTAATATACAATTTCAGATACTACTTATAATAGAAAAATGGACAACTCCATCTCCTATAATTTCTCAAAAGTGGAACCTGTTTTGATGGGACTGTCTGATACTTATTTGCATGCAATATAAATATTTTTAATTTGATTTTTTGAAATTTGTTTTTTGTCAACGCTGGTTTGTACTTATTTCAAATGCCTGTATTTCTCACATTCCGCAATGCTAGAATTCGGTAAGGGGCATATAATTAATCAAGCAGTTGCCCCGGGCATCACCAGACCTCTGCACGCTCCTGGCATAGTCATTAATACAGAATTGTGTGATCATCACCAACGTTACCCAGAGAGGGAAATGCTAACTAGAGGGAGGGTCCGGAGCATTCCTTCTACGGAGACAAGAAGCCTTTTTTGGGAATGGTGTGAAATGGATGTTTCATGTGCGTGCGTAATTTCCTATAAATAATTGCAACTGTGTTTGTTCCCGGCAAGTTGTAAGTCTCGCTCTTGGTTTACTGACAGTTAGTTTATTTGTTCAGCTTAATCACGCTGGTAGAAATGCTTGGTTTGTTTTGATAATGCTTCAGAAACCGTGCTTAGTCGATCGCTGGTGAAGTTTGCAAGTGTTTGCGAAAAAAACTACCCGTTTCCGCAAGGGATTTCTGGAGAGAATGTGAGGTTGCAGAACTGTTGATGAACGGTATTCGCGAAAACCCTGTGAATGCTATTTTCCGGTAGTGCGTAAAATATAGCTGTCCCAAAAATGATCTTAGGTTGAAAAAAAGTGTGTTATTTTCGAATCATTTCACGATCCTATACATTCCTTGTCAAAAAAAGTGGCCTGAAGCAGATAAAGAACATTTTGAAGTGTTATAACTAGTCATGGGATGGGCGTCTGAGGGGGGCAGGGGGAATTCTTGAACCCCTCGATTTTGAAATCTTTCTTTTCATTTTAGCAAAAAAGTTTGTTTTCTTATTTTCGAGAGGGCAAAATGAAATTTCACCACTTTGGGCCCCTCTGGACAACTTTTTTTGGCTACACCTGGAAAAATCCACTCCTTGCTTCCTCCTGCAAAAAATCCTTCTGACGCCCATGAAATCAGGCGTATCTTTGAAAAGCAAACATCCACAATTACTTACTTTTGTGTTGCACCATGGTAGAAATAAACCCAACGTGAATATGGCCGTCATCGGACCGAAAAGACTGCCGGATATTATAAACCCTAGTTGCATGATTGTTGCGGAAATGTACTGGATGGCAAATGCGTATGCCATTGTTAGAATTCCAAATCCAGCCACTGGAAAAGAGTTACATCGAATTGTGCAAGTTTACTTTGTAGTTTGGCGAAAAAATACGAACAAAACACGTTGTAGCTGCTGTGACGATGCAGCGCATCACATGCCTTGTGCACGCAATCGGACTCCTGAACGTTGACAGTTACACAATTGCACGCTCAAGTGAAATTGTTCCACATTTTATGGAAGTCAAGTACGCTGTTTGTCATCTAAGAGGTTGTAAGTTCGAAATATTGCTCCTTCATTGTAAATGGTCTCTTGGCCAAGAAGTGAAGTAACTCACAACGCTAGCCTACATTCATTAAATAAAAAATGGTTCATGAAAATCATGCAAATATTGTTGAAGTGAAGCATACCAATTAGCTTGCTGATGGTAACCTGCAAAGCTGGTTTGATGTCAGGCCATTTTTTCAAAATAAAATCTTCTAAAATCAAAGCTCCGACAGAGTTGATTCCGGATGAAATGGTACTGAAACGAAGAAAGAAACAAATGGTTTATAATCACAAATGTGCCCTTGCCTTTGAGCCTGCAACCGCATTGGAGCGTTCACATTATGCATTTCGTGTTCGCGCTGAGGATTGTTGTACCACATTGTCAAAGTTGGCCAGTGTTTTAACCTGTTTTTATGTTTTACCGCCAATAGAGCTTGATTAAAGTACTGAAGATACTCTGGTGTTAAAAGCCCAGAACATTCGCAAACAAATTAGATTTGCTTCCATACATGTTGAATGAGCTTCAAGTGCAATCAGAATTAACTTCTTTTTCATTCAGATTAGTTATTTCAAATCAACATATTTTGAATGTTAAGCTGTCTTTGGTGATAGTGGTGGTGGTTACCTGCTTGAAAAACAAAAACTATCAAAACGAATTATATCGAAGTGTGCAAGTTTACTTTCTGGTTTGGCGAAAAAATACTCAAGAAAAACATTACAGTAGATCTTTTCTCAAAAAATCACTAAAGTCATTGGTTGACTGCAGTTTGACACCTCAGTTGATTAATCTACTGCATATGAAAATCGAATCCAACTAATGTGTTGTTTCACATCTCCGTGACCTACTTTCAAATAATTATTGCGTTGCCAGAGATTGAAATCATTGTAATAAAAATAGATTTAATGTTTCCAACTGCCTACGTATACGAACATTTGCCCACAAAAGATTCAACTTATAAGAAATTCAGCAAAGGTTGCCGAGATTACTTCTGCAACTTTGAAGATTATCTAATAAATGAGATAGAAAGTCAGTTTCATTTCGGGAACAGTTAGACCATATTTTGGCTATGTCAAAACTAGCTATATTTGTTTTGAGTTGCAAACATCTTGTCCAAGTGCGCTACAACATCCATGTACGTTAGTAACAAGTTCCTTATATATTGAGAAAATAAACTGTAATTCCCTTTTGAAACATTAATACAGGAAAGGGGGACAAAGGGTGAAGATCTTTGCTACCAAGAGCCGCATGAATTTTCAAATATTGCTGGTGGGCCGCAAAAAATTACTTATTTTATCTTAAAATTCTAATACGTTGTATTGTAACATGGGCCACGAAACATCTGATGCGGGGAATATTAAATATACATGCGGGCCCTATTTGGCCCGCGTGCCATAGGCTCACCATCTGCGTAATGCAACAAGGAACGTGTGTATCAATAGTTCTCGCTCATGCTGCAGCCGATACGAAAATAAAATCATGAAAATGCAGCTTACTTTCAGCCATGAGTTACCGGCAGAAAAATCACCCATCGCCAGACAGTTGGGGTATGATTGCTACGTATTAATACGACAGCATTCAACAAATCATTGCTTGTGTGGTGCAGCAAAGGTTTCATTAAGACTCGCGTGGAAATTGGCATGTCGTTTTCGTGCCCCAATCTTTACGTTTCGAACATGCAAGGGTCCGAAAAGTAGAAGTTGTTATAAATTTAACCTAACAAAACAAACGTATTGATTTGTTTAATTTCATTTGCTTGTATGCATTTACTCCTTGTTTTTTTGAATGATTAGTGCGCTTCAATTTTGTATTATGACTGGCTTTAAAATTTGCATTCTTTGCTATTTTCAAAAAAATCTAGGAACAATGAAACGAGTCGGTATTTCGTTAAATTACACCATTCGGCTCCCACAACAAAACATAATGCACTAACAGATCTAAGCATACTGAGGAGTGTTGTAAAAAAGGTCCATCTTTTTTTAAGTTTCAGAAACATATAGCCATGCATATTTTTGCCTGTTCATTGGAAATCTGGGGGGCATCTTTCAGACTAAACCAGTCTAACCAGATAAGGCTAGATCTTTCAATCCTGATTAACACATCACCTATTAACCATAGCAGGAAGCAAATATTACCATTTCATAAGTGGTACTAGCGGTTTCAAACGAGTGGAATCAGTTCTAAGTGATAATGGCAAAGGTCGTACTGATTTGAGATTAAGATATCTGTTAATTAAGCAGAATATAACTACTGCTTTTATAACGTGACACAACAATTTTTCTTTTCAAGAAATAATCACATGGAACAACCAGTGCGTACACTGCATTGTAAGTCTGCGCTTTGCTGAAATTTTGCACATGATTATCATCATGGTTTTAAGTGGGAAACTGAATGTGGAAAAATAACACCAACAATAATTTAAATTAAAAATACCTTAAAGCTCCGCTTATAACAGCTGAAGCAAATACGCCGGCCATTCCAGGCACCGTCTGGAAAACTTTGATCACTAACAATGGAATCATCTGGTCTGGCTTGCTAATTTGTCCTGCTTTCAATGGATCACATCCCTCAAAATAGGCATACATGACCAAACCCATTATTGCCGACAGAAAAAAGAAGACGAACGTTGGAATGTATGACACCAAAAGAGCTCTGAGAAATGATCAAAATTTCATCATCTAACTTTGCACATCCAAAATAGATAAAAAAATGGCACCACGACAAAAATACAACGACAAAACACCACTGTTTGCAATTTGTTTTACTAGACGATTTGAAATAAATGTGAACACGCACAACGCTATTGATCAAAAAATGAAACTTTTTGATTAGTGGAATTTTCCTATGAGGTAACGTTCAATTCAAGCAAAATTATTTTTGGTATTTTTGCAAGTTATTAAAAGCCTGAGGAATGTGAAGTTTTTGTGTTGTTATACGACTATCGAAGCAGCAGCAATCAGAAGATTTCTCTTAGTGTCTGGTAAGTGCATTTTAAAGCTTTTCCTAGATGGTGAATCAGCAATCTTTAAGAAAGCGCGTCACCGTGAAAAGATAGCGTTCCTCATTGTTGCAACATCATTGTTTCTGTTTTCAATAAAATAATCAATTTTAACAAAATGAATCAAGGAAGCAAACCCGTACATCCGTGCATGTCTCACAGATTTGCAAGAAAGATATCTCTGGCTGATTGACTGGTTGATGCACAAAACTGAGCACCAACTGACTCCCAGTCCAACTATGACTGTCCAGAATGAATACGGTCGTGTCGGATCAGGATTGAAACTGAAAAATACATTATCAGGTACAAATAAAAGGAAACATTGAATGGTGTAAGCGCGAAGTACCACGCACATTAAAAGCAGGTTTTTAATTTTAATGATTGTGGGTTGTGACGACCTTTCCCCTTGACTCAGCCTTCGTATAAAATCAGCGCAATCCACGTTATAGATGTAAAACGAGGGGGAGCAGCAAAGCTTGACAGAGTGTAATAAAAAGTTTCAACGTTCACTCTTTTGACAGTTAAGATGTTCAACGCCAAAAAGCATCGTTACCTCCAACGGTGGAGATTTCTATGGTGGCTTCGTGCAACAAAAAATGGCGATAATACGTTCTCTTCTGATATGTGACTTTGAGTTGGGATTGGAACACGTACTGCTTCTAAAGCTCTCGATCGCTATACGATATTTTATATTTGGTTGGTTCCTTTAGTGTGCACTGTTTGGCCAGTGACAAGCAAATTTCAATAATTTTTCAATTAATCATAGCTGAAAAGAATATGTCTCAAAATTCCAGTGTCAGAAAAAAACGTGAAAGTGGTAATAAAGGTTTTAAATGCGTTCCCTACGCACGCAAACGGCGAACAATTGGTCAATGAAAAACGTTTCCATTTTGTCAGATTTTCGCACTTTTGGGTGGTTCTGCAAGTTTCAGATTTTCAAATACAGAGCTGCATCCAGTGTGTCTCTTTCGCTTTTCCTCTATTTACCGAAGGCTGATTTTGTCTTTATAAAATTTTGGTACTGAAACAGTGCATGTTTTGATTCCCCTGTACTTTAAGACAGCAAGGTGAGGCCAAAGTAAGTTTATACGTGTGACCCATAAACACAATATCTTGGTGTAGACGATGTTTTCCCCCTTTCATCTTATACTAAGCGGATACTGTAACTTGAATTTCGCCTTACTTGTAACGTGCTGGGTGGTTGGGGTCTTACTTTTTCATTGTTATTATGGATGAGGATGGTAATCAGGAGATGGTTATACTCAGTTATTGATTTTCGTACCCAGAAGCTAAGATAGTCGCAACCAAAGGTAGAAACCAAAGAAAGCCATGCTATGGCAGGAATTGACGTGCGTGGTGCAGATCATTCCGCTGGCCTATGCTACATCAGAGATGAGACATGGACTTGAATGACTTTTTGGAATGTCACAGCTAAAAAATGAATCACTAGCATTGGCAGTTAAAAATGCTTTGTACATAATTTTACAGAGATGGGCAAAAACGTAGACACGTTGTAAGCTTTTATAGCACAACTTCGCGTACCTCAGTTTTGTAAAATTCGTGGAGTAGTATTTTTAATACAAGTAATTAAACACAAGAAACAATTGTAACAACCCATATAAACTACACGACTTATTGCCTTTACTCATTTGGTAAAATCTTTGTATGAAGATGTTATGATAAATTTGTTTTTGCAATGAAAAACAAGAGTGAACTGGAAAGTATTTAGGTATAGCATCGCAGAAAGTAAAGCTACTGACATAACCTAGTCTATGTTACTTCATTTCACGAAAAAGGAACAGCGGTAGAATCACAACGTGAAACGGAGTTCCTACTTCCAAAACGTGTGTCTTTGTCCTCGTTGGAGAGCTTCGACCACATTCGTCGCTCCTCCAACATCTACAGTCGCTTTAATACATGCAGATATAACTCCAACCAACATGACGAAGGTCTGCAGCGTATCCGTCCACACCACCGCCTTCATTCCTCCCTGAAATCATATTTTGTGCGTATAATCTGCTTGTTTTATAAATAAACTGATATGAAAAGGACATTCTCGTAAATTTTGTCGAACATAAACCCAAAACCTTTTTCAGAAATATCTTTTTTAGTTCCCAGTTTCAAAAATTTAGTAATAAAAGGGGCTACACAATGGACAATTAGGAATGCAAAGCAGGAATTGAACAGAAATGAAAAAATTAAAATAAATTTTCACAAATTCAAATGTTACTCGGTCCACAATAATATTTTCGCAAAGAAATTGGCTTATTACTGTGGAGAAGCGTTGAATTGTCTCATGGTAGAAAACCAAAGTCCAACTCTGAAGAACATAGCTTTAGGTAATGTTGTTTTAGTAATGATCAAGTTTGGCTTTAGCTTTTCAAATCAAATCAGTTGTGCAAGTAATCTTCGGTTACAATGTATATTGCAGATGCGATAGATCAACAAATAAGAAATCCATGTTTCAAAAATGCAAGGTAAAATGGAAATGGTATATTGTATTTGAGGTCATATTTCGTGTATGTGTAAATCTGTACAACGAAGTTATTTTTACAGAAATGTTTTCTGTTGCCAATGCAGTGTTTTGTATTAAGTTTGAAGTCCACATTAGGTTGACGTGACGTCATTACATTTGAAACGATAATCAGCAACATATATCTATTGAGATTTGTAGAAATACCAAAGTTTCTGAACGTTCCTATAAGAGTTCAGCAACAGTTTTTCCTGCTTTGCTATTACTGCAGTTGATTGTCTCTGTCTTCAGGCATGTAAATCCATCAAATAATCACGTCGGATCGGACAGATCAAACTTGCGATGCTAGTTTTAAAAAACGTTCGGAAAAGATTTTCATCGTTTCTACTTGAAATTCTAAAAAAATGACAAAAACTGCAAATGAGGTGAAAAAGATATTTCAATGTGTAGTAATGATCAATTAAAAATGTACAAAGAAGTCTGTATTACCGGCTGGCACGTCTATTCGCTGAAATCAACGTCCATTATTTTGATAGAGCAGGGTTAACAACCTTTTCACTCTTGCACCTTCAAAAAAAGTTGTGTTCTGTCCTCGCACCCCCTACAATTTGTAATCAAGAACCAGCTTTCAAACGTTTGGAAAGGAAGTTAATTTTTTTATCAGTAAAAAAATCAAACTTGTGGACAAGATAAGATCACACAGATTAAACACTTAAATATATTCTATAAAACATAATCACTTGCTTGAAATCTGCAAAATATAATACAATCATTGGCCCGCATATTTTTGGCCATAAATCGTCAGCCGCTAGAGCTAGAGAGCTGTTCAAAGCCTTTACGGTTCAGCAAGTCTTCTAGTTGACATAAAAAAAAGTTTTTCGTTTTCGGTGGGGGCTTTCTGAAGGTGACGTCACAATGAGGACATGTTTTGGAAATTTTGGCCACCTTTGGCCGGCCCTGGGCCCCGACCCATTCTTTTGACTCAAGTTTTTTTGAAAACTAGGACAAAATCCGCGTCTACAAAGCCCTTGATTGACTTGCTAGCATATCTGTGGCCAAAATTATGGGTCAAAAACTCAGTTTTTGACCTAATTCAAAACTTTTCAGAAAAGGCACAATTTGCCCTTTCACGCCAAACTTTGGCCAGCAATAACTCGGCAGCAGATTGAGTTAGAAAACTGTTCAAACCCTGCAATGACTAGTGGCGTCGTGTAGTTTAGAATCAAAAAATTTTTTCAAAATTTGGATGGGGGTTTTTGGGCCAATGGGATCATGATGGGAGTATGTTTTTTGGGTAATTATATGACGTCATCATCCGATACCACGCGCCAATATTTTGGCTCGCAGTATTTTTGGATTCTAGGCTAAAATACTCGTCTTTGGAGCCCTTGATCAAGTTTCTAGCGTTTCTGGTTCAGAAGTCATGCCAAAGATATTCCAAATATGTCAGGAATCTCCCAAGGGATTAGCGGGGATTTCCCTAGTTAATATTCTACCATTTTTGCCATAACTCATCTACTAGAAACGCTAGAATGTCCATCAAACCCTCTAAAACCTCGTACTATAGCCTAGAATGCATTTAAATCTCGCGCGGTTTCGCGCCAATGATTCGGCTCGATTTTCGAACTCCCACGGGACGTTGACGTCACGGATTGTTTTGATAAACCTGTCAAAACATCCTGAGGTTTTGTAAACATGGCAAAAAAGGCCGAAATCGCACTGTGAAAATTTTTTTTTTCAGTCTAAACTACAAGTCTTTCCCCATTCAGAGCGGATTTGAACAGCTCTCTAGCTCGATCTGCTGGGGAGTGATGGCTATAAAGAAAAGTGATGTTTTGCACCCCAGGTTGGGATTTGTGGGTGCAGAAATTTTCACCAATTTTTGTTTTTTGGTCCATAATTTCGGCTCCAGGTATGCTAGAAAGTCATTCAAGGGCTCTAAAGACGCGGATTTTGGCCTAGTTTCCAAAACATCTTGAGCCAAAAGAATGGCCCAATGGGTTGGGGTCCAGGGCCGGCCGAAGGTGGCCCAAAAAAAGCAAAAATACCCCCACTTGTGGCGGTCCCCCCAGAGAACCCTAAACCGAAAACGAAATTTTTTTTTCCATTTCGACTAGAAGACTTGCTGAATCCAAAGAGGGTTTGAACAGCTCTCTAGCTCTAGCGGCTGGCGATTTATGGCCAAAAAAGTGCGAGTCAATATATGGGCTCACGCGGTCGTTAATTAACACCTGCCTCGAGATCTAGTGCGGTCTAACAGTGAGTAAGATCACACTCAAATGATGAAGAAGATATTAATCTTAGAATTGTGCAGAAAAGTATGTGTGGTGAATCTACGATTACCTTGTCCTCTTGTGGCGCCAGCGATTTTGCAATGCTTAAGTGCGCCTCTGTTTCGTCCCGCGGCTGTTGTGTTGTGCTTGCAATCTCTTTATTGCAATACTGCAAATGTTCGTTTAGTGAAGCATGCCTGTTATGGGAAGCAATCGATAAGCTACATAGTTGTGTTCGTTTGTTATTTCACGTACGAGCTTTATTTGCTCTTCTGTTCATTTATATACTTTCGTGCAGGGCACTTTATCATTGGCGCGGTGTATTTAGTGAATTAAAGCCTGGTTTTCCATAGTAAGTGTTTCAGTAGGATTTTCAGTCAAGAGCATGACACCACGTCGCAAAAACAATGACAATATCTAGTTAACCGAGTGAAAACTACTGCAAGCGCGTAAATATGTCAAACAGATTGCAGTTACTGTTTACGCGAATAATTAATATCGCGAGACAGGTTTCAACAAACCTCGCGCTATTGTCAGTAATTCATTGCAAAAAATCCGCAAGAGGGACCCTACTCGCGTCCCGTGACACACGCCGTGGAATGATGTCTCGCACTCCTGGTTGGGAACCACTGTGCTTGAAGCACCAGTGAAAAAATTTTGTGCGAAGATTTTCCTACAACAGCCTTGAGTTCAGTGTTGCCAGATAGAAAAAAAACTGTAGCCAAACTCACTTCAAAGAGTAGCCAAACTCAGAAAAAATAGCCAAATTTCTGGAAGTGGTTGCATTTTTACCAAAGCATTAATTATTTCATTGGAAATCAGTAATTTGCAGCTCTTTTCTCTTTCGGCTTGTATTTTACCAGAAAGCGTTTATGTTTTCAACATTTTGTAAACATTTCTAAATAATCATTTTCAACATTTCGCAAACATATTTTATAAAAAGTGTTCAATGCCATGCTCCTATTTTCAAAACTATCACACTTTCATTTCATGTCACGAATTTTCAAACCACCAGCAAGCTAATCCTCCATATGCATATGTAAGCAAAAACGTGCACATATACAGGTCGTACATTTCGCCAAATCAAAAAATTTGGAGCCATATGCTTTCAAAAAATCGCCAAATCGCCAAACCAAAATATTTGTAGCCAAATGGTTTCAAAATTCGCCAGATTTCCGGAATCTGGCGATAAATTCGCCAATATGGCAAGTTTGCTTGAATTTGTACGCAAAACGCCTTTCAAAGCTTCCTAAAAAACACGCTTTAATTCGGCAGCAAACAGCGATAGAGTAAATTTTAAACTGATTTCAGTTTATTTCCAGAAACATTCATATTCATATGTACCAGTGCAGTGTAAAGGATGCAAACAGCGCTTGTTGAAAGAATTGCCAACGTCAGGCTGATTGGCGTGAGGGCATTAAATACCAACGCTGGCAAGTACATGGTCGGCCCCAGAAACAGAACCTGAAACAAAAAAGTTTATCAACCTTATTATCGGTATATTTTGAATGTATTTGTCTACCAACGTGCATTATAACTTTATTAAAAACATGAACTTAAAAGCAAATAATTCGTTTAAAATCACATCAAAGCAGTGATTCTCAACGCGGTCCAGGTGGACCATCGGTGTTCAAAAAAGAATTTCTAGTGGCCAACAGCAAGTTCCACGAATCCTTGATAAAACGTTCCTGACCTATGTGCAATATATTTTCGACTAGTTCACAAGGTGTCGGCATAGCGAAGTGTTTAATCGGATATTTCTGTATAAAGACGGCCCATGGGCCACGGCAGGTAGAGCACCACTGCATTAACGTTTCGAAAACAACGACTTCTGTTTCATCCTGTTCCACCTTTAATTAAAATAATATGGTAGAAAAACGCTTACAACCCCATCTAAATATTGAAACTGCTTTTCTTGCGAAGTTCAACTATTGGTTCTTCAGAATATTTTTAATGTAATTTTTCAATTATATTTATCTTTAAAAACAATGGTTTGCATGACAAAAAAGAGAAAAACACTCGATACTTCGAGACATTACTGTTGCAGCCTTCATTTGAAGGCTGCAACAGTAATGTCTGCGGTGATTGCTCAGCGGCACGGGGTCTGCCTCTCATTTGAGAGGTTGAGGGTTCGATCCACAGCCACTGAGAGCGTCACTGAAGCGCTCCATGAGCAAGAGCATTAACATCAACCGCCCCGGAAAGAAGCCAATACCGTACTGATTCGACTGGTAGCGCCCTTGATAGTAAGCCGCCCTCGATTGAAAGCCGCACGAAATGGTGTTAAAAAATTAGTGTAAGCTGCCCTTGATTGTAAGCCGCACTTGAACATAGGTTACCTAAGCCTCTGAGATACTTTTGCGCACTAGTACGCAAAAGGGATTATGATGAACAGAAGGCAGTTGTAGTGGTGTGAACATCATTACCAGTGTTGCCAAACGTGCGCAAAAGTATCTCAGAGGCTTGGGTAACCTATGTGCATAAATAAATAATATATTAATTAATTTTTCCTTTCATTTCTAACCTTAAATGTACCGCTTCATATGGGTTATGTGCCCTTAGGGATACATGTACCCCAGGTTGGGAACTCTTGGTCTAAAACACACCTACGTATACAGTTGGTTTGCAGTGATTTCACCAGTGCTTGAATTAGTGTCGGTGCCGAGGGAACCGTTTTCAAACAATCAAATTTACATACTGACAGATTTCACGACAGTGCCTTCAATGTACGATTTTGGGAATTTTTCACCAGGGTTGCGGAGTCGGAAAGGAGCCGGAGGTTTTTGGGTGGAGTCGGAGTTAGTTCCTAAGACCACAAAGAGTTGGATTCGGATTTTTTATCCGACTCTTATTCCGTAATTCATATTGAATCGTCTTTTACATCGCACCCCAAAGTTAGGTGCCATTTATTTAAAACTTTTGTTGAAATAGAGAATTCTTGCTGTGCACCACGATTTCCAATGGTTGATAATTTTATAATTGCTACAAAATTAGCCACGTCAACCTGAAAAAACCAGAATGATACTAAGAACGCTAAAAAAGCAAAATTAGATTTTTTACAATTTTTTTGCCATGATTTTTTAACCAAAAACGCAAGATGGCCCATCAAGGCTTTACAGACTCGTATTATAGCTTATTTTCTAATAAAAACTTACGACGACGAATTGGCTCATGTTGTTGGCGCCCAGGGCCCGGTGACCTTGGCCAAAAATGCGTGAATCTACCCCCATTATGTCGTCACCCACAAAAAAAACAAATTCCAAAACTTTCCGATTTAAAAAAATCTAAACCACAAGACTTCTTGCATCTTTAGAGGGTTTGAACAGCTTTCTAGCTCAATTGGCTGGTGACGTAAGGTGGTGCAAAGTTGCGCAAAAAAGTGGCGCACGCGGGACTTAGGGTACAAAAAACAGTGTAAACAACATTGACAGTAGATGTGCTTCATGGTAGATGGCGAATACTTTCTATGTACTGCTGTGCTATTAGGGAAGTTGTTTTGCTATACTCCTGTTTACCTGGTAAGTGCCGTTGCTGATCTATGCACTAATTTCTGTGTATTTTGGAAGCACTTTTTTGCAATAATGTTTTTTGGGATGCTTCATTTACACTTCTGTCAGAAAAGTGACGTAGTTGGCGGGACACATTACAGCAGTTCATGAGTGCCGCAAGTGCTCGATAAAAATACTTTGCATTTTTGTGAGTTTTCCGTAGAGTATGTTCAGGAAATCTTGTCGCATGTCGCCGCTTTTGACATGTCTCCCTGATATGAAAATACTTAAATAGACAACTCTGACCAAACCTTTACAGTAGTTCGAAGTAAGTTTTACCCAAAAACGTATATTGACCTTGGGAATCATCAACAGTGTCACATAAAGCTGGTAGAGGTAAAGCCAATGAAATTATCAAAATAAACTTGAAATAAATTTGTGTCTACTGCAAGAAGATTAGAATACATTGTAAAAATTTACCTGAGTGAAAATTGTTATAACAGATTCCAAACTGCGGATTCGTTTGTGGAAGCGTCGCTCCAAGTACTGTTTAAAACAAAATAACCTAAAATAAAGGAAGCTAGCTGTATTGTTCTTGCAAAAATGAACTTGCTCGAAAAATCCATTTGAAAATGGATGTAAAAAGCACAAGTATAACCTACTTCGTAAATAGACCAAAGCTGTAGTCGGTGAATCAGAGGAATGTAGTAGACGCAAGCCATGATGACCGGTATAATACCCGAGGCAGAGTACCACAGGATGATGGTACCGTATCCGTATGACTCGGTTGGATACCCAACCATTGTCACCGAAGAGACAAACGTGACAGATATTGACAGACCAACAGGAATCTGAAAAAGCAAGATTAAAACACGTGTTTTTCGGAGTATAGGCAATCTTCTAGACACGTCAACAAATTTCTAGTTGAAATTTCATTTCCTGGCTACAAACCAACGTTTGTGGTTGGCAAGTTATAGCAAAAAACACAAATTAATTAGCTAATCACCTAGGGATTCATTAGGGGATTAATTGAGATATTATCTATATACACGGGAAACACGAGTAACACCACATGGTGCTATGATTGTTACACTGTGCTATGATTGCTACGCTATAGTGCTGGTTCTTCACTTATACAGTTCAAATAGTATTGATTAAGTTTTGAGAAACTGATGTTAATACCGCAGTGTACTTCAAATTGTTAGTTGAGCATGCTCACCACATGGTACCGACAAATGGCTGATAAAGTGACTGACGCCCCCAACTTTATACGGTACGTGTTAAAAATCCGCTCCGGACAAAAAACGAAAAAATAAAGCTGCTAACGTACAAAAAATCGTCCTACCTACAAATAATCATACAACATTTTTACAGGTTTCATCAAACTAACAATGATTGAAATTAAAAACTCTGGGTTTTCTGCAGTTTTTCGAGGATTCAGCCGACTGCGTTCTGCTTTCACCTTTTTGCGATGATCGAACTTACACGCATTCAAGTAACTACTCCCCACATGAGAGAAAAGCAAATATTTATCGCAAATTTTAATAGGAAATCAATTTCATGTAATCGTCAGTCTTTGAATCTTGTTCAAATATAATCTAACATTGACCGTTTTTTGTTAGATTCTACAGTATTTGAACAAACTTTGACAGAAAGGTTAATGATGAATGGAAACAGGGTTGCGGAGTCGGAGTCGTAAGGAGTCGGAGGTTTTTGGGTGGAGTCGGAGTCGGATTCCTAACAACCATGGGAGTAGGAGTCGGAGTCGGATTTTTTTGTCCTACTCCGACTCCGGCAGTCCAATTGGATGATTTCTTACATCACACTCTTAAATTGAGAAATCCTGTTGAAATGGGACAATTTCTTTTGAAACTTTTGTTGAAACAGAGATTTCTTACAGTGCACCACGATTTCCATTAATTTCATCAGTCAAATTTCATTCCCTTTATTTCAAGGAGTCGAAGTCTAGAATCGGAGTCGGGAGTCGGAAATTTTGGAAAGGTTGGATCTTTTACTTCCGACACCGCAACCCTGAATGGAAGTACTCTGCACATGTGAGATAAGCAAGGAATCTACCGGTAAATTTTTGAAAGGAATTGCAAAAGCTGATGATTAATTTTTTGGATCTGTTTACTAAACATTGAAATCAAGTTTGTAGGGCCAAGGCCCATTTCTACTTTGCTATTGTAACTATTGGCAAATGCAGTCATTAAAAATTGATTCAAGGGATTCATTCCTTCTCAGAAATTATCTGAAGCTCTGGCATAATCTCTTGTGCGCAAAAGGTCGAATTAACAGGTTGTACTCAACTTGCTAGTTTCGAGACAAAGTCATTAACTATGCTCACTGGTAGTTTACAAAGAAGCCCCATTTCGAGTTACTTTACATTCGAGAACTGATTTTGGAAATTCTGAGGCCGCATATTTCACATCTGAAGTCATTTTTCCCAACACATCAAAGGAGTTTTGGAGACGTTATCGGAGCATGAGAAAAAGTTACGAAAGGTAATTTCTCTGTTTTTTCTTTGAAAATAAACTAGGCGCAAAGCCGCATCTTTAGAGCTCTTGGTTGGCCTTCTAGCGTTTGTGATTGGCAAGTTATCGCCAAAAATCGATAAACAAATTAATTAAAATCCCGTTTGAAAAAATTTGCACAAAACGTTGGGGTTATAAAGGCGGAACACTATACTGCAGCATCCTTCTATGAACCAGTTGAATAAATACTTTACCTCTTACTAATCAGCAACTGATATATGTTGTGTACACGTGTTATTATCAGAAAAAACTTATTGACTGGAAGAAAACTTTAACTTCATACCTTTTTGTGAAATAGAGAATTTATGAAAACGTATTTGGCATCTGTTACAAGAAACAAAGGTTTCTCAGAGGAAGTCGTCGGAATTCGTGGACAAACAAGTTTCTTTCTGCAAGCGACTCGTCTGATTCAATTAAGTATTATGCGAAATCGAAAAAAGTCGATTTTACATTCACGTATGCATTTCATCATAACTGCTGTTCTTTGTGTGCTAGGAAAGTATTGTCTGGCAATCAATATGAGCTTTTATTGATTCACTCATCAAAAAATTAGATGAAAAATGTTTGGCAGATGTAGACAAAAATCATACTCAATCACAAGAAAAAACAAGTTGCATATCGCTGGATTTTCAACTTACTGGAGACATGGAGCCTTTAGCAAAGTAGTAATTATCTTTGTTATTATCTTTTCTGTCTTTGAAGGCGTAGTAAGCTCCAACAAGAAGAGAAATGGCCGACAAGCCTTGAAAGCAATTAAAAACTAGCGTAAATACCACATTTTCGAAAATACAACATAACAACATGTGCACGACTGTACAATGCAGCAAGCGAGCACAAATCATAATGCAACAAAATCTTATGTTTCCAGAGGGGATATTAAAACTGGTTTAGGGGCACAAACATTTGGCTTGTTTCATTATTGGAGAAAATAAGGCGTGCATCTGTGATTATTTCTGTTTGTCGTTGGAGGTGTTTGGTGTGATTTTTTTCTCGATGCGTTGGTTACTTGTGCGTACTACGTACACTGTCCTTCCCTTAAGCGCGTTTTCTTTGTTTTGCTGCTGCATGTTGCCTTCGTGAGCGGGTATTCATTCAAGAATAGCTCAACATTTTTACAGCAAAGACCGCCACACTTTTGTTTGAAACAGCCTTTTGCAAGCGACTGTCGCGATTTAATAAGTACATTGTCTGTTGACCACACACAGAGCCAAATACATGATATTTCTCAAGTTTCGGGTTGACTGAATGAATTTATGAATTGCTGTACACTGTATTGATAACGTTAAATCATGCGTGCACGTTGCATGATGTAATAACTCCAAGTCAATAACTATTGCTGCAAATGTCGCCTATTTATATAATGCAACTACTCTCCACCTAGGCCAATGCAATGTTGTTGATTCTGTTAAGAAATCTACGCCATTACAATTGTGCTGTTTTTCTGAAACACAAGATCCTTTACCAACAAATAGTATAATGTCCACCACTCCAAAGTAATTTTTCTCCATCGTTGGTTCCTTTGCAGAAAATTAGTCAGTTGTATTACAGCTGCAAAGCAATCTTTACCGTTATATACGGTTGTGAGAATCAAACATTGTATAAAGCAAATATACTTTCTACTGTTGTGCAGTAGTTACAAACATGCTAGCTTTTAGGCTACTCGTAGCATTTACAAAAAAAGTATGCCAACTACAATTGCTTTCTCATATTGAGAAATAAGTGAAACTTAATATTTTAGAAAACAATCCATATAAAAGCATAATCTTGGTTAGTGTTTATAATCGATGCATGAATATGCATAGTTCCACTGTGACTTTTGCAGAAGACAGCTTCATCAAGTTAATTCGTGGCCATTTGTCTCTGAATCAAATTTCGGGAGTTATTTTCGAAAGTCGAGAGTTAGCAGCAACAAGCAATAATGTTTACTTAATTAGAACAGGTTTCTTTGGATTTTTCGGTTTCGATTGCTTTCAAAATTACATTGTTTTCAGTTTCCAGTGTATCAGCCAGCAAATCTGGAATTGATTAGAAAAAAGCAACTCTGAATCTTATGATACGGAATACACCACAGTAGCTTTAACCCAGTGTTTGCACTTTTATCTTTCATCTTTTAACATGTTGCCAATAGAGTGGTTTTTCCTTTTCATTCTCAATAAACTGAACGTAAATTTTCTTCCAGTGGTTCCTTAATTTTATTCCCCACCGAACCCCTGTGAATGTCAAATATTTTCACAAACCCCCAGCTTTTCAAAACACGATCTGATCTTGAATTAAACCGTGCTATCTTTCCTGCATATCACAATGTTGAGCGTTGCACGATGAAACGCTTTTTCTTGGGTTTGGAAAGGTTAACTCACAGCAGCATACATAGAGCATTGGTTAACTGCACTGGATTACACTGAGAGGTTAGTTGCTAAGTTTCTTAATGCAAGCTCGTAAAATCTGGTTATCAAGTAACGGCACTCGAACGAAGAAGTCAGCCAATACCTGCAGTCAAAGATTTTTAAGGTTGTTAGCTTCTTACGGTCATTTTCTAAAAGCAACAAGTGACGTTGTTTAGGAAGGAATTTCCAGTTTTGCAAGTGCCTCGGCTAAGTGCGTTGCTGTCATAACTCATATGTTCTGCACGTGTCATATCCCTCCCAGAGGCGCATCGGCAAATACTTTTCGTTTAAATTCTCACGCTATTAGATTCAACTACCCTTTTGTGATTTTCTTTCTTTCGGGAGTTTTAAGTTAGCGTGATTTAGTTATATATTGAACTTGTGAACAATGTTGCTAATTTAACGGATTCACCGTTAAATCTGGTGGCAATCGTGAGTGGCAGCGGCAAAAAGTTTATCAGCGAAAAATAAGGTTTAACGGAAAAACTGGCGGAAAAGTGCGGTGTATCCAGCGGAATTATGCCACAATATCCGCCGCGGACAATGCACTGTTTCAACTTCGTCACTCGTTTGATTTCACTCTTTCTGCTTTTTCACATCATTAAGATTCACTTGGTGAATGCCAGAATCAAATGATGATGCACTATTGGCACTATAGAAGCTTTATGACGCCACAGGCAAACATTTCAGTTAGGCCTTTACCTACAGCGTCCAGCAGCTTATTCTACTTTATGGAAAAACAAAAATCTCAAATAAATAACGTAAAAAAATAAACACAAAATCTTAGTTTCGCAAAAACAAAATCTTAAATTTAAATGTACGACACATATTTGATTTAAAGGGGAAATCTGGCGGAAAAAACCAAGTTTTAGCGGAATCTGGCGGATGTTTAAATATGATTTACTGGAGAAGCGTGAAAGAGAGTTGACAACACTGCTGAACGTGAATTTACTCTGAGAATAGGAGCTATAAAGAAAAGCCAATACTCAACAAGAAAAAACAAGTTGTGCAAAGAAACAAAGTTTCAGAATTTATTTCAGAGTGGCAGATCTTCGCACTCGCGTTACTTTTCCAAAGTTCGTTGGTTTGCGACAGACACATAGTTTACAAGAGGACTGCTTCGTTGAAGCTCTGGCCCATTAAAGGCAGTGCTGTTACAGGATTTTTGCAAAAATCTGCAGATTCACAAAAAAGATTCACTGTATCTAAATTAAATAACTGGACTTAAAATTTCTGCGTTCAAGTTCAAAGATTTGCTTGAAACTATTCATTTATGTACTTTGTCGCCTAAAAACCTTTGTACCATTTTAACACGTTTGTTAAAACAAATCATGCAGAAGCCTGGAAAGTCTTCCACCAGCAATCTTCAGGCTTTTTTGAAAGAGGTGAAGACAACACTCGCGGAGTATTTTTGATCAATGAACCTAAAATTTAATCAATATATTTTAATATAGTGATCCTGCAAAGAAATGAAAATAACTTCATAGGCAACACTGTAGCAATAAACGGCACAGAAGTGAAAACAATAAGAAACTGAGATTAGAAAAACTTGTTTGTTCTGTTGATACAAGTCTCCACACAACGATTCACGCAATCCATTCTTTACACAAAAAGGGCTGAAAAATTAGAAACAAGACAACCGATCTCCTTCAAAGACATACTTCGCAAAATATCACCAGATATCAGTGGAAAACCACTAGATCTCGTGAAAAATCACTACGCGTGGCACCAGTGACTCAAGGACTAAAGGCAAGCAGCTGATCGAAACAAGTGCTTTTATAGCTTCGCCGAAACGTATACGAAGGCCCGAGAAGAACGTGCTTCTTCTTTTGTGACGCGTAAAAGAGAGCGTTGCAAAACAGCCAAATGGCAAGTCAGTATCTGTTTTGGCAGTGCCAACTGTCTTGGCACTGTTCCATAATGAAAGGCTACGAGACTATAATTAGGTTCAACTGCTTCTCGTTAAGGAATGCAAGGAGATACATGTCGGGGTGTCATTTCGAAAAGGTTAGCTTGATGTGCTTGTGTTTTAACTTTGCACGAATACGAGTCAACAAAACTCTCGCTTTATACCAAATATGGTCTCGATGTGAGAACACGGAAATGGCAAATCACGAACGCAGTGCGATTCTGTCGATCACACTGAATATGCACACGAATTTGCAGATCTCACATGATACAACATTAATTTGATATGCCGTAATACAGGCAAACGTTAACCAAGAACTGATTTGCACTGGGCCTTTACATTTCGTTGTATGTCAATCCACCTCGTGTTGGTCATTGGTAGGCTGTTGATGCAGTCAGATTCACTACATGAGTCCTTCTATTGCAAACAAACCTCTTGCCTGATCGTGTTTCGTGTTCTGTGTAGAACTTATTGTTTTTGATCAGTTTACTTTTGTCCTGTTAGCTGTGCTTCAGCCAGAGTAGTGTTTGCGATGATAAAACTAATTTCGTCCGGTTTGTTCTGTAGAAAGAGTCGGCGGCAGCCAACGAAAGTGCTTCAAAAACAAGGTTATGCTTGGTCGACAGGGATGCCACTGGTACAAATAATAAATTTAGCATGTTTTGACACTTTTATGTATGTCGGAAACAACCACTCTTCGGTAGTATGAATTTTCAGGAAACAGCGCAACTTCACACTTTAAACCATGGCTATCTAAGCGTTTACTCCATCGATAAAAACCATAACTTGCATGTACAAAAATTATTAGTCTCGAAACAACTTTCAATGAAACCAACGCTTCAAAAAATATAGAAACGTTTTTACCAACCTCAAAAAGAAAAAAATCATTTATTATTGGAAAGAATTTGAACAAAATAAATTTCATCCATCTAAGGCAGGGTTCCCAACCTTTCTCTGACCAAGTACCTCTTCAGCATTTCGACAGATAAATGTGTACCCCTAAAATTTATCATGACCAATCATAGATATGTTTAACAACAAAAATATAGGGATTTTCGAAAATAATACTCACTGATATATGTACAAATATTTAAACAAATAACATATTAATATAGTTTTACTTTATTTTGCTAACCTTAAATGTACCCCTTCAGATAGGCAAATGTACCCCTTGGGGTGCATTTACCCCAGGTTGGGAACCCCTGATCTAAGGCATGGAAACTAATTAACTTCTAAATAGAAATCAAAGCCTCCGACAATATATCTATGTTGCAGCCTGAAAAGTCATCCCTACCTGCTAACCAACACTGCATTCTAAATATTTTGAATGAACACCTTACCCAAGAAGACTCCAACCTTGCATTTGCTATTTCGTCTTCTGTACAGCTTATTGTAACGCTGAAACTTCTTCAGTCGAAACTTCACTGTACCTGTAGCTTACTTATCTTGAAGAGCACATCTTCATTGTTTTGAAGAGTATATCTTGTGCAATGCACTTAGTACCGCCACGTAAATCTCTCTGTCTATCTATCTATCCAGGTACCTTATGTGTATGACCATGAGCGTCCGCAAAAATTTTGCAGGGGGGGAAACGTCGAAATTTTGCTTATTGTTTTCCGGTTGCTGACGACGCAATGCAAATGGACGTTCACAAAACGCTTTACCCTTTCTACCCCATTGGCCATTAGTCTGTGCTGGCTGAATCTCAATGCTCAATCTTGTCTGAAATGTGCTCTACACTTCGGCTATCAGTAATGCTTTTTCTTTTCATAAACTGCCTAATATCTCTTTTTTCGAGCACTTTCTACAAATAAGTCAGGCCCGTAACCAGCTTGGGACACCAGGGAGGAGAAAAGTTTTCTGAGAGGGGCCCAAATTTTTTAAACTATGCCCAATCATTTTAAACTAGTGTATGTCCAACACATTTTTCCAGGGGGGGAATTTGGGCCAACGTGTTAGATGGTTTAATGAAATTAAATAACAGAGCCACACTTAAGGAAAGTAAAATTCAAATTAACGAACAATTATCCATAAAGGATATGCATCTTTCTATTTATATATTTGATATGAAATGCATCTATATCTGCAAATGTGCAAAATACATGTATAAGATATGTAATCAGATACCAGCAAAGGAAATTATGGAAAAGCACGGGTATGTATTAAGTTATCACAACTTTCATATACGACAAAGTAATAAACAGATATTGATCATTCCTGTGTGTAAATCTGTACAGCAACAGCGCCATTCTGTTTACAGAGATGATAAGGCTAAGCTGTTGAATGCAATGCTGTACGGATTGTAGAAGATACCATACCGAACTTTTATGAAATTATATAAGCAGCTGTTCTTTCAAAAATAAATTTCATTGCTCCTTGCTATACATGTGTCCCATTCTCTTGCTTTTATTATCAGACAGTTTAAATTTCTGACGGTAAAGAGTTCGACGCTAGATGACCGTGATTGTTTGTTGTAATTAGTTCGATGCTTGCTGACCATTGTGCGTCAATGTCTGCTGTTTCTTGTGTATTTTTGTTCTTGTGTTGTTTTTTTGCGTTAATCATACTCTTTGATTGTCTTTCCTTTTATTCATTTCAGAGTTTGGCTGACTTGTTGACCTCACCGTCATTTCGCCAATTCTCGCATTCTTTCGTTTGAAACATGAAGTGCTTTATACCACTGTCCATCGAAAGGAAACCTTTCCCAGTAAAGAATCAGGCACTAAGATTTTACTGAGTATATATTTCGCCTACTAGGTAGACATCATCAGCTCTTATTCAAATAGAATCTATAGAAAAAGAATTTGATCAATTCAATTTTATACCAGGGCTGTGGAGTCGGAAGTCCCGTCATCCGACTCCGACTCCAATTCCGACTCCGGACCGACTCCCACCTTCAGCTGTATTAGTTACTTAAAGTGATAATTCTTTTCAGATGAATTCATAAACCCTACTTGCACTTTCCAGGAACACGGAAACTTGTTTTAAATCGATGTAAATGCACGTTCATCTCTCACTTTTGCAAAATACGATCAAGCAGAAGTTAGTCTTGTAATTTTACAGAAAAAAGTAATCATCTAAAAAAAACACAATTAAAATTATTAGAGAAGGCTGATAAATAATCGATTTTAAAGCAGATACCTTGCAAACGATATCAGTAAACAAATAAAATTGAAAAATGTATGCATTCTACCGGTGAGCATGTGCACATATTGCGCAACGCGGTTG
>Ga0210059_1002969_pt1 | contig 26911 bp, 14 predicted proteins | sample Ectturendosymbi2_FD_188042 | JGI IMG/M metagenome (GOLD analysis project Ga0210059, IMG submission 188042) | Ecteinascidia turbinata endosymbiont from Florida, USA - Sample 2 (SPAdes) (version 2) | ecosystem: Host-associated > Tunicates > Ascidians > Unclassified | place: Key West, Florida... | reverse complement strand
AAATAAAAATGAGAAACGTTGCATTTCATGATATTTTGTATTTGTGACTTTATAACCGCCTGGTCGATCGCGAGTTATCAAAAAATTTTCTAGTCGATCCCAGTCAAAGACAAGTTGGCCACCCCTGCTCTATACAATTGGTCTTATTCAAGCGGATTCTAGCGGTATTTTGAAATTTTTCTAGCTTGAAAGGTCTTTTAGGCTTGGCAACCCCGCTTGGGGTAAACGTTACCAATTTGTATAAAATGGTGAAGCATACACTTCTCACTTTTACTCATCGTCACTTAGTTTGCAAGAGAAAATGCCGCGTTGTTTTCTTAAATCACATTTGGGCATAGAAAACTCAGTTACAACATTTTAAATTAGAATACCAGAGTGATAAAATGGTGAGTGTATCACAGAACAGCAAACGTTTCAAATCATACGCTGCATCATCCTTACCTTCCAGTCTTATCAGCCAAAGTGATTTAGCCAAGCAGCTAGCACGACACATGACCTGCTGCGAAATGAGTGAAGAAAATTAACAAAAGTTACATTTCAGCATAGTGCGAAGCTAAATCAAAATTTTTTTTCACACTTCCAGTTAAGACTAATTTCTTAACACAAGTGTTGCCTTTTACCATCATATACTAACCGTCAAATATTTTCAGAACCAAGTATTTTTGCCATCCCTGAAAGATTCGGTACCGTAACACAGTTGCAGTAAAACTTCCACTAATATTTAACAATTGCTAACGCACGTCAACTACCACCACCTGAAAACTATGTCGTCTTCGCTTGACTACCCTCAAATTTCACCAGTAGTCGCAGCATGACCGAAGGCACACAGACATGTAACATTTTGCGAAGTATTTACCCAACCACTAAAGGTATGATTTTCCTCTTTAAAATAGCATACGATACGAGCCAAGCAGCGATGGGCAAAGTTACCACAGTGAATGGTCACATTGATGGCCAGGGACCACTCTGGCACGTGACCAGTTAACGCGACATTCTATGCTGGGAAACGCATGACGCGAAAAAGTCTTCCTTGTCTAACTTCGCACTAAATTAACCTGTAATGGAAATTTTCTTCATATTATTATTCATTTGTTGTCTGTTTCTTGCAAGGGGCATTTTAAGAAAGACACCAATGGACATCTTCAAAATTGCAAGCCATTTTCGATGTACGAGAGATATTTTAATGAAACCTTCGAGGCCCACGGCTATGTTTTCACTGGCCACAAAAGGCCCATAACTGACATACTGCAAAATGTCCAAAATGCTTCGAAATTGTGCAATTGAATATCTGAATCGGTCATGCTGTGCTATGAGCATGCAGCCTTGGAAAGCACAAGGATAATCCAAAGTCACAAAATATCGTGCAGTTCCCCAATGAAAACGAGGTCATAATACATTGACAGCAACCCAGTAGCCTACATGCCTTTAAGCATAATTCATATTTGCATGTATTCAACTGGTATTTCCTCACGAACATGAACTCCACACCAGTACCTGCGTTCTGACCAGAAGTGGAGGTCTCGCTGTTTCAAACGCTGTTCTTCTTGTTGGTGCAACCGACAAAAATGAGTTTGCGCCTGTGGGAGCGGCAGCCGAAAGTCACCATTCACTCGGAAACCAGCTGTTGGCGGCATAATGTCACTTATGGTAAGTCTCGTGCTTGGCAGCGGTGCAGAATGATGTGCCAGGCGAAAGTCTCCAAAATTATTTGACATCGTTACACAGCAGCAGTACTTGCGTAAATACGCCCTGACAATTTAGCACACCCTGGAATTTAAAGATTTTGATGAAGTAATGCATCCGACGGTTACACTGCCGTTAGTTGACGCAAGAAACGTGACCGACTGAAAAATGCGTTACGCCCTCAGCAGTTAAGGCAAAGTATTTGCTTCATGCAAACACATTTACCATGCTGTTCCATACTGTTATATCTTTTTCAATATATGCTAACTGACTGGAAGCGCTAAACAACGAACGGAAATGCCCTTTCGAAAATGAAACAATACGCAAGCCTCTGCGCCACGAAATTCATACCCATTTGGTGTATATCGTACGACGAACTGACTGAGCAGGCAGGTCTACGTGGTGATGACACGGCTGTTGCCAGCCATTTTTCACAGGGAGTGATGGGCAGAATATACAGACCTCGCAGCATTTTGCCTTCGTAAAGCAATTCCTACATAGCAAATGTCAAGCGAACTAAGCAAACTTTCTAATTCCTCGCGCAGTGGTGCACCCAGTCGTGGATATCTGGCTCGGAGAAAAATGTAAACAACGTAACGACGTTCTGACAAAAATTGATTAGATTACGCTTATGATTATTGCATCAACTGGCCTGCTTCAAAAAATCTAGGAACGAAAGGCCACGTCACACACAGCCTAGCTAGATTATATTATTTATTTTGGTGTTTGTCTCAGACACAAAGTCCACATCACATAAGTTAAAAGAACATTAAGGGTAAAGAAACGTTTGTACACAACTCTTCACAGGGCAAGACTCAGTCGCACGCGTAGTCGATACTGAAGAGGAACGACTACTTACAAGGCACCAGTATCTGCTGCATTTGGTCATCGTCAACGAGAAGCGTTGCACAATGGTAGAAAAATACAGATTTGTTTTGAGTGTCACACAATTGAAGTGAGCGGATGAAAAAGTTGCATGAAGATGTGCATCTTTGAAACAAAGGCGCAAAAATTGTTTCTTATCGAAGCATCAAATGTCCTGACGAAATAAGTAACTTGTTGCTCTCAGATTGTTTCTGCCCATTCAGATACAGGTTATCTGCAAACTGCTCGCGCTTTAAATTGTTGGGCAGTTTCGCTGATCCGAACTCATTACGGGTTGTTTTAATAATTTTGGCCAGAAGCGCTACATGAAATGCCAGTTTGTATAGTCATAGCCAGAGAGGGCTATTCTCCCTAATTCCCTAATTTTTGCATATCTAGTCATTTTGTGCTTTGGGAAGTGGCGTCCCGAACAAAATATTATTGCTCACCTAAAATCAAACATTTTAACCCCTCCAAAATTTTTGCCCCCTCCCAAATTTTGGGCTGGCTACGCCACTGCATGTTTGCAAATGTTTGAAGTACAAAATAAAACCAAGGGGTCTCGTGTGGAATGTTCTTTATATTAATGTAGTGGATAGCATGCCATGACCTGCGACGCCATTCAAAATCGACGAGAATCAGAGGAAAGCATTGAGTAGCAGCGATGAGAACAACAAAAACAACTCCACATGTATCTCTTTAAAATTTCAGATTTTTACGGTAATGGTACAACAATATGCGCCATGATTTTAAGCAAGGATTAGGGGAGCTGGCAAACAACAGGAGTGCAAACCAGTCCCGTCGCCACGGGGGAGCTGCTTAGCTCCCCAAATTGAAATATGAAACACTGTAAGTTAGTGGAAATTTTGTCAAATTTGAATGTCAAGCCCCCTTTGCACGAACGTAATACCCTCCCGCACAAACGTAAAGCCTTTCTAGCGACGGTTCTGGTGCAAACTTGCAAAAATGATACCATTACATTTTATCAAATTACACATTTTACAGCCCATACAGATAGATAACTGAAGACTTCACCAGATATGAGAATAAAAATTTTACCACTGCAGTAGCAAAACTTCCGATACTGAACAATCCAGCAACGCGGTGAGTGTGGAAGGAAAAATATACGAAACATGTTTTCCAGTTCTTATACCAAAGCACTCCTCAAACAGCTGCTTCATATTTGGCCCGTAAGCTATGGTCTAGTATTACTGATGTTTTCTTTACGTATGGACCACTCCCAAAAATAGTTAGCAAGCAGGTTTATTCGCTGAAAATTTTTGCTTGTTATCTTCCGCGAAGTCGCTTCACATTTTAAGCAAGATTATGTTTTTCGTTTTGGCATAACGACACGAAGTGTAACAGCCTTGGCTACACAAATTTGCAAATTAATCCACTTAAAACCAGGGGTGTAATGGGGCGGGAACGCGTGGGAACGGCGTTCCCACACCTTTTTCAAGTTTTGCTTCAAAATGAGTTGGAAGCTGTTTTAAAATGGCTATTTTTGGATGCATTCCCACACCTTTTTTGTTAGCACTACTTCCTTGCTTACAATAAACAGACTATCACATTGTATTGGCTAAAAGCTGAAACCACGCTTCAAATAAAAATTAAAGGCAAATGGTGATCGATTTGCAAGGCCGATACTTTCTGAATTTGCGAGATAGAAACAGCTTACTGGGCCACATCTTAAAGTCGGAGCCATGCCAGTAAAACATTGCGTATAGCAAGTTTTATAAGATTTTTTACCTGTCCTGTGTACTGCGTTTCCATGTTCACTTGTGACAAGGGCCCCACACTTGGCATCATAGCCCAACCCTGTGGGCCAAGCAGCGTGCGTTTCCATGTCCAGTTTTTTCTTAGCCTGCATGCTTTGCTGCAGAGATGCTGTCGATTCAGCCGAGTGAGTTGGCGTTGAAGACAACTGTACTGAAGCAATGACATGACATTTTGACTTATACCAAAGCTGCCTGTGCATGCCTTCTTGGTGTTTCCAATTGAGCAGTCAAATTTCATTAACAGTCGTTTTGCTTGCGTACAGAAATTCTCATAATGTACAATACTTATTAGCTGGTAGATACAGATGCCTTTCCTGCGCCGTAAAGCGAGAACCTTGTGTTTCTTAACTTATGAGATTGTTTTCTGTTACTGCCTAGCAAGAAGATCGCTGGTGTTGCATAAAGTAGCAGTGGCTTGTGCAATGCAAAACATAAATTGCAGAAGGTCCCGCAGATACTCTGGATGCGGAACAGCTTAGATACGGAATGTTTCACATGCTACAACCTAGAAATGATGCTGCAAAACCTAAGCTAAGAAACGAAAATTGTTGGCGGTCCTGTAGAACTGCGCCTAAACTGTTGCTGAGGCAATGCCAGATGATTCAGCCTACAGTAGAAGAGTCAACACTTTGCACTGCTGCATTTTTCCCAAAATTTGGGATACAGTGTTTGTTACTACTTAGTGCACTAAAATGTATCGTTTACTAATATACTGCATTAAAAAAGTCAAATTTTGTTCCTAGCTGTGGAGTATGAGCTGTAATGGTTACTATATTATTTCAGTTCTCCACAACTCAACAATACTGTACTACAACTACAAGCAGTTCACTGTCAGGCCTACTGAATGCACTAAGTTTGTAGGCCTACATGACCCTTTACTCATCCTCAACCAAAGACGCGAAAGCCAAGCTTTAGTAGCCAAGTAAAACAGACCAAGTCCACCTACTTTTGATAGGCCAAACTTTAAGTTGATCTGATTTTGATGGCTCGCGTGCGGAACTTGCGTCACTTTCATATATACAAGCTTGGCACAGAAAGTGGATACGGAAACGCAGCACTAAGTAAATCACACGCTCAGCATTTGGGTGCAAAGAAACAACTCAGTTTAATCCCAGTAGCGTTACGCCCAAGACTTTAGAAAATCAAGCTACCTTCTGTCTTGCATAGCCGTTTTCCGCGTCAATGGAAAGGTGCAGCAAAGAAAGGTTTTATGAGCAGTGCTACTAGTAACTTGCCTCCAACACAGCATTCACTATATGTAAGTAGCTGCGTAGCCCCTTGGAACAGTAACCGGGGATGCGCGTACGTCTCCCGCAGGTCGCCCACGACACACCACAGGGAGTCAAAAAAAACAAATTTTCTGACGTCGGAAAATTTGTCTCGCTAGTCGCGACAATATAATGCTAAGCTGTACGCATAGGCGTGCGGTAAGCTAGGCATTTTTCACGAAGGTCAGAAACCGTTTGCCAGAAGATTTTGTCACTCACTTCTCTCATTTCTGATGCCGGCTCCAAGATTTCGGGAAAAGTTGGTGTGTGAAATTTGACGAAATTTCCGTAGGCTCATATATCGTTGAACATGAAGTGAAGAGCGTAGCCTAAATACAGCAATTCCATTTTTTGCGGGCCGGTATTATCAATAACGCCAGTACCTGGCCGTTTTGAAAGCATCACCTCCAATGGCTTGGCTACATTAGTCCCAGGTATTGCAGCACCAAAATTTCAACGCAAAGATTGCAGGCAATAGCAAGTAACTAGTAGGCTACACAGTGCATACTTTACGCTGACGCATGGCAACGGTATTATCTTTTCATCACTTTTCAACACACGCAGGACACCGTCACCTCACCATGCAACCGCCTGCTGCACTATCACGTAATCAGCAGCGTTGTCGCAGAAAGTGAAGTCACCACTTCGTTCAAGGTGCCCAATTCATTGCCTCCGTCACGCGTGACTGCGACTTTACTCGAACCTGACAACAAAGCAGGCCAAAGCCTTCGCCTGCGTGCGTAGGCTACTGTGGTGTAAAACAGGCATTTTTGCTCAGTTCTCAGGGGCGTAACGAGGTTAGATGGCACCCGGTGTCAAGCGAAATTTTTGACCTATGCGAAATTTCTGACCTATCATTGTTTGTCAGCTATTTTGCTTCTCAGAGTAAAGGAATAAAGTTTGTCGACTACTTTTTTGATGTGTGTTGTGTAAATTAAAGCTTTTTGGTGAGATGTCAGCAGGGGTTTAGTGGGGCGGGAACGCGTGGTAACGATGTTCCCACACCTTTTTCACGTTTTGCTTTAAAATGAGCTGGAAGCTGTTTTAAAATTGCTAATCTTGGATGCGTTCCCACACGTTTTTTGTTAGCACTACATCCCTGGATGTCAGATACCCACAACACAAGCTACAGTATGGGAATAACTATAACCATTGAAAAATATAGCCTGCTTTGCGTTAGACCTCAATTATATTCCTTTTTCTAACCCTACCCCCAACCCTAACCCGACACACTTGCCTAAACACTAAGGTGAAAGCCCTAATCATCACTTTTCTCAGCGTATTTCATATGTAGAATGTTATTCTGTGCATGCGCACATGGCGTGAAGTCAGAAATTTCGCAAGTCAGAAATTTCGCTTGACACTGGGGCAAGATGCAAATTTGGCGCCCCCATGTTCGAAGTTGAGGTCCTTGGGAAGCAGACGTACTGTTGGTCACGATCTGGATACCGTGATGGTCGCGTTAGTGAAACAAAAGGTAATGCATTAGCATGCGGAGGCCCGCGTCAAAGTAGTCGTGATAGCGGGGTGGTCGTCGACGGTGTTCCACTGTGTATTTAAAACATTCCACCGGTGTTTTGTGAACATTTATCGATATGGTTTCAAGTCTCCAGCAAGAAATGAAAACTTGGAATCAATGAGTTTCGTTCATATTGTGATGTCCATATTAGTTAATGATTCGTTTTTTTGCTCAAGCTTTTTTTGTTTCAATAACACAAATACTTCAATTCGTTCATTTAGTGTTTTTGCCCTATTAACGACAGTTTTATATATAAAAAGCGCCCCCTTCTAAGTTTCAGCCAGGGGCCCCATACAACCTTAATCCACCCGTGATAGCGACTATGATGATAATGTATTTCATAGTTTTGACTGAAGCAAAAACACGAAAATGGAAGACAGCCAGCAGACAGACACGTGGTTTCAATTTGGGGTGATCTCCCTAAATCGCAGTGCCTTGACAGTTGAGTGCAGCATCTACCAAACGGGCATTTACAGTTCGACTGACGAACCTCGTCGGACAGCAGCGCAAAACTCATCGCAATGCAAGTCGTAAGTTGTTGTACGGTACGATTTGTTAAACAGTACTACAGTGGAAGAGATGGTAATTCTGATTCTGAAGTACTGTATAGTGTATGTAAAAACTAAAAAGATGTATCTGCTTCCTCTTGATAAGACCAATGTTGCACTGCAGTATTATATTGTTTGTATCTGTGACCAATCAATGAATGGGGTAAGGCAAGAAAGAAGGGGAGTGCTGAGCCCATACTTAGTTGATGTTTACCTGGACGAACTCTCAAACCACCTGGGCTCAAGCAGGGTAGGATGCACAGTGGGAAATATGATCGTGAATCATCTAATGTTTGCTGATTATATATGTCAGTGTGTTCAGCTCCAGTGTCAGTGGGCTGCAATGTCTTCTGAATATATGTGGTGACTATGCTGCTGAACACGAAATCGTTTTTAATTGTAACAAAACAACACTTGGTGTTCCTTTTTGTCCAAAAAAGTATAAACACCCTGCTCCATCAAACATTTTTCTGAACTGTGCACGTGTACAAGTTTTTGACCAAGTGTAGTGAAATACCTTGGTGTGTGGATAAATGCCTCACTGAGGGATGATGATGATATTCAGAGAAAAGTGAAATAACTGTACTGTGCACACAGGGATATCTAGAAACTCTGGAGTTACTAGATATCCCTGTGTGCCACAAACAAACTCAGAGGCACTTTCAATCAGTTCTCCTCTGCATTAACAACCCTCTGTTTTTTCCTTATTGCATGCCAATGCATGCTTACTAATTGTTGGGCAAATACACACAGAGTATAATAATGCCTACTGAATCATGCATTACATACCCTGAAATGTAAGTGTTCTCCCACACCAGGTTAGCCATTGTGTCAGGACCTTTGATGCCTTGCTAAGAAACAATTTGTATCGATTTTTTATATGATACGCGTCTTCATCCAACATCTTTATGCGATCGCTTCAATGGTCTGATAGTTTTTACAAACCTTCATTTTTCTCAATTATTCAGTTATTCAACGCTCCTGTGTGATGGCGACCAACTACAATAGTTGTTCGTACATTGTTTCGGTGTTCACATCTAATCAGTGTTGCTTTTGTGTAGTAAAAAAGAGTCTTGTATGCAATGTGCACAAACCAAGCATACAAAAAGTAAGAAATATAATTGGTACAATGCTAATTGCCACATCCTCCCTGGATGTTTCTGAATTCAAAGTTCAGGAAAATTAATTGGCTGTCGATCTCATGATAAATGTGTTGTAAAGCATTTTAAACTTTGACTGGAACAGTTTGCATGCTTCTGAGTACCAATGTGCACCCCCACTTTTTTCTTTTTCTCTGCTAGCTGTTTACCTCAAAGTTTTGATGTTAGAATGCCTTCATTTCTCTCACATTATTGGATCCCTACATTACGATGGGTGAATGACACTACAATTGTGGTGCTGTTACAATGTTTTGCTCCTTTCAGCGTTGGTTGTGTGCTAACACCAATTCTGTAACGTGCTACAGTATGGCTGACCATTTTTTGTGCTCTTGTGTTGTATGATTGCATCTGTGGCATGGACCACGAGTCTGCAATAAAAAACATGATTATTATTATTATTATTGGTCTAGTTCTGTGGTTCCCAACAAGTAGGGGTACTCATCCCCTCTAAGTGTGAGACATCTTTCTAGGTGCTGCGAGAAGTTCAGTCTTAATGACAGAAAATTTATCCATTCTGTGGCTTTTCGTTTTCTTTTGCAATGGATTATAGACAAAAGCACAGATCTTTTCAAATCTATGTGTATTATTATTCATGGAAATGTTAGCTGCAATCTGTTTTTATCATTTATGATCTTGTAGTACTAGTAGTTTTTACTCAAATGAATTGAATATTGGCATTGTTTTGGTGATGTGATAAGCTAAGTAATTACTTTCTGGATGATTTTACGATAGTCTTTAGTGCTCAGGTATATGTGCCTTGCAGGACATGCTTGTGACTTCGGCTTTCCAATGATGGTCCATGGGTAAAAAAATTGTTTTTTGCCTTTGGTATTTGCCTATGTTCTATAATGTCATCACTCATGACTGCTTCATAACCTCCATTTGTCATCTACTTTCCTCACCTATGTGCATGACTTATTATTTCATCTCTATATCCCTCAACTTTTCATGGATTGCTTACCCAGCATGTTATGTAAACGAATGTTGTGTATAGCATAATATGATTAAACTTATCATAGTTCGTTTGCTGATTGATTCCTTGCTTACACCCATTGTGAAGAGTACTAGTTTATGATTCAACTTTGTGCGCCTTTGCTTCCTTTTGCTACTTCTGTATTCGTTGCTTACTCTGTTTTTTCTATTTTTAACCCTTTAACGGCCACGATTGGCCGGCCCCTTTTTGGCCATAAATCGCCAGCTACTAGAGCTAGAGAGCTGTTCAAACCCTCTACGGATTCAGCAAGTCTTCTAGTTGATATCGAAAAAACGTTTTTTGTTTTCGGTGGGGGTTTTCTGGAGGTGACGTCTTAATGAGGACATGTTTTGGAAATTTTGGTCACCTTTGGCCGGCCCTGGGCCCCAACCCATTGACCCATTCTGTTGGCTGAAAGTTTTGTTGAAAACTAGGTCAAAATCTGCGTCTATAGAGCTCCTGATTGACTTGCTAGCATATCTGTAGCCAAAATTATGGGTCAAAAACCAAGTTTTTCAAAACTAGGTTTCAAAATTCAAAACTTTTCAGAGAAGGCATAATTTGCCCTTTCAGGGCAAACTTTGGCCAGCCATAACTCGGCAGCAGATTGAGCTAGAGAGCTGTTCAAACCCTGTAATGACTAGTGGTGTCGTGTACTTTAGATTAAAAAAAATTTATTTTAAATTTGGTTCGGGAGTTTTGGGCCAATGGGATCATGACAAGGGCATGTTTTTTGGTGAATTATATGACGTCATCATCCGATCCAACGCGCCAATATTTTGGCTCGCAGTATTGTTGGATTCTAGGCAAGAATATGCGTTTTTAGAGCCCTTGGTTGAGTTTCTAGCGTTTCTGGTTCAAAAGTTAGGTCAGAAATCAGCTAATTGGTAAGGGGCTTTTCTCAATACTTTTGGGGGATTTCCCTAATTAATTTTAATGTTTTTTGGCCCTAATCTTAGAACCAGGTATGCTAAAAACCTATTTGGACCCTTCAAAGTCCCGAAATGTAACTAAAAAACAGCTAAACTAAAAAAAAAATGTGTGTCATTTAAATGGCTCCTGCAGGTCTTAAAGGGAGGTCGGGCAAAAATGCTGACATCAGCAAAAAATAACATAAACATCCTATCATTGTATAAGCATTAAAAAAAACAGACATCCTAAACTGAAATGTTTTTTTTTATTGCAAACTACATACCTTTACGAGTCTTTACAGGGTTTGAACAGCTCTCTAGCTCAATCTGACGGCGAGTTATTGCTTGGGGAGAAATGCCCCTCAGAAAGCTTGTTCTTAATCGTAAAGTGTAAGGGGTGCTAGGTTAGAACAATGTTTTTAAGGTGCAAGTAAAAATGTTTGGGAAGCCCTGGTTTAGTTGATGGTTGGCTTTAGCCAAACAAACTTTTAAATTGAGATTTCTCAAAAGTAGTTGCTCAAAATATGATAATATAAGCCATATTCTTAGAAAGTAGATTTGGGTGGCTGTTTGCTCAAACTAATACTCTTCAAATGATTCATTGATTATTTTAGTCTACACCCACCACAGGATTAATGCTTCAACTAATCTTATGCTATATGTGTATTGTGTGTGTATCATACTTATTCAAGTTTTAGATGGGGTTCGTTGGGTAATAGTAGGCTGCTATAAATGGGTTGCGGAATAAAAAAGGTTGAAAACCATTGCTCCAGAGCAAGCCTTCACAACATACAGCCCTTTTCTTATGGCCTGAAAATGTTGCAAAAGCCTGATTTTGGATAATTAATTGTTGTTCCGGGATTTCTTCCAAACAACAATGAAATGAAATAAACTTTTTTAGCCAACGGAAAATTTATGTCAGATGAATTTGGCCCTTCGACCTTTCTGAGTTGTGCAGGCCTGCTCTAGAATCTGCCATTATTAATCTGACTTCTTTGTTTTGCATAGACAGATATACATTAGACCAGGGGTCACCAACCTTTTTGAAACTGCGAGCTACTTATTGTGTATCGATTAATGCAAAGGGCTACTAACTTGATACACACTTTTTAAGTAAAAATCTTGCTCAATTTGCCTTCAATTATTTTAGTATTGATATTTGATAATGTGAAGATATTGATCATGCCAGTTTTTTTTAAGGAAAATGTTGCATACCCGGTATGGACCTGTAGAGACCCGATTTCCCTGATTCTAGGGATCCGATTTTCTCTGATTATAGGGACCCGATGATAATTTTCTCTGATTCTAGGGACCTGAATGATGTCCCTAAAGCACCTTAAAAAACCCTGATCATGCTAATATTATTTTTAGAAAAGGCCTGTGGGCGGCCTGCTTGGTCCTTGCAGGTGACCTAGAGCCTGTGTGCACCACGTTGGTGACCCTGCATTAGACTAATATAGACAGTTTATTTAGACTTTAGTGCAGTTTATGATTTTTGCAGAATAATCAGCAGTTAATCTCATGTTTAAGGAAGAACCAGAATCCAATAGTCCAAAGAATCCACGAAAAATAAAAATTAGTTATTAATGAGTTGGCAGTTGATAGTGTCAGAAGTGTTTTCTCATTGCTTTCAGATGGAAAAATATGTAAGCATTACAATGGAAACGGGTCACTCACATTACAATTTTTTACAGGTGTAGATAAGTCTGAGTATGAAAACAGATCACTCACAAAATGCAACTGTTTATTCCCCACACACTATACTGAAGCAAAATACAGTTTGTATTAATATATTTGGTCATGCTTTAGTTAGCATGAATTGCCCTAGAATTAGGCTGAAGTCAATGTCCGTGACATCCTGGAGGTGCATATAACTCCTTTACCTCAAAAACCTCGGACTGTTGCAATGGGAACAGTGTAAATCTGATCTTTGTTCTAATGTAGTTCATTACAAAGGCATATGGCTCATTGTAATTTTCAGCTATCCTTTCTGATAATCTTCTGTTCACCTTGGCATATTCTGGTGCCATCTCACCACTAGCTATGGATACGAGGAGATGCAATGATGATTTTTCAATGTCAGTGATTCTTTGATTATATTGATATTTCTTGTCTTTTTCATGACGTTGGTGGATTTGTTAATGGAACAACATGGAAGTTTGACTGTGAGACAGGATGGGAGATCCTTCTGTCAAAGTATTTTTTCTCATAGCTGTTCTGCAACCATCATGCAAAAATATCCAATCTTGCATATCAGCAGTATTTATTGTTTTGTTTGTCAGAAGCATTATCTGATACTGATAGAAGTGAGCCAATGCAGTTGGGATATACTGGAAAAAAACTTCCTTTTCAAGAAGTAATGCCTTTAGAAGTCAGTTCTACTTCAATTGTCTGGGGATGATGTGCAAGGTGGTGTCACTCCACAGTCCATGGGTAGATGTCACCAACTTCCTTTATGTTCGAGTGAAGATAATTTTTTCCATTTTATATCAGCAAAAATTTTCGAGTTGTATTTGCATTAACAGCTGAGTTGCTTGGTATTTTAACATTCAGAAGATAATGTACTTTAGGTAGCTTTAAATGTCACAAGAGTGGATCTTTACTTGACAGAAATATAGAGTTTTATAGACAAAGCCAAAAGGTAAAAGAAGGAAGTGTCAGACTCTGCATGAGGTTATTGTTCAGAACTTGTTCTTCAGCAGCATTCAGCAAATGCCTGCTTAGTCAAAAATATAGCCCTATAACATTCCTTGAAAAACTTCCCTGTTAACCGAAAAATGACCCATACCAATCCAAAAATGTTAATCTTCATATGTTGTAAAGAGCTCATGTGGTTAAAAGTGATAGAATTTTACTTACAAAAAATGGACAGTTTGTGTGAAAAGAGGTAAATTTGCTGAAAAATTAGGTAAATATCTGTTTTAGGTTGTTCATTCATTTATATTAAAAGATCAAAACGGTTGGGCAAAATTTGGAACAAATGCTTCGTTGTGTACATTATAGTAAGAGTAAAAATATTGTTTTCTGTGGTGCCTGCAAGCCATAAAAGTGGGTTGTAAATGCAGGAAGTTTGCACATCACTGTTTTGAATCATTGTATTAAGAAGAGTAGTCATCAGTATTATTGCTACAATGATCATAATGTACAACAGCGGTCCCCAAACTCTTTGGATGTTGGGCCAAATTTGCAATCTTGTCAGGATCAACAGGTCAGAGTATTTGTGTATTGAAAGAAAAACACGCTTAACATCAGTCATCACGTTATATATTGCTATTTTTTTGCTTGGCAACATGTTTGCCATGTGACTTATGAAACTGCTTTTTTTGCTGCATAGTAGTTGCAATATTTGGTTCCGTGCTTAATGCTGCAATACGGATAATATCATGCAAATGTGCCTCTGAAATTATGTTTTGACACTTGGACTTCAAATATTTCATATTAGAAAAGAATTGTTCACAAAGATAAGTAGTTCCATATACCACACTGAACACTATGACTAGACCAAATACTGGTACCCAACAAATTGCTTACAATTAGTACAGTGCTCCTGTTAAACAATTTACAAACTGCCAGATAACCCTTACATTTCAATCAAACTCCAAATGCCTACAACATTTTACAAATTTTGCAGCACTTACTGTATGCAAGCTAACGTAGAGTCTACAGCAGTGTAGGCATCAACCAGGGCCGGATAAAATGAATGAGAGGCCCTGGGAAAAGTTGTGACCATGAAGACCCTTAAATGCAACTGCGTAGCGTTTCGCATGCCTTTGTTTCAACTTTGCCGAAGCACCGGTTAAAACAGATACTATTTGGCAGACTACACTTCAGAGACAATTGGGGGTGACCATGTATGGCAGTTTGTATGTGGTTAATTTGTTCAAACAAAAGGTTGTACAACAAAAAAATGATCTTTTTGCTACCGTGATGCTACACAACATTATTTTTTGTCATAGACTCTGACCATCTGCACAGCACAAATCCAGTCCATTCACATATGTATTGAGGAAAGATATGTCTACAACACTCTCTAGTCTAGTGGATCAAAACGTACCCCATTTAGAAAAAAATGTTCTCAACAAAATATCACACAAAAGCAACTTGAACCATACCGCTTGATTGAAGTTTTGCGATGGGAGCTTTACAATACAATAGTTAGCCTACACCTATTAACTGTTCTGTGATCTAGTAGACAACAGTGCTTTCTCTGATCTAAGACTGATACCCTCACGATCACGGCAAGCACTTCGCAACTAATTGTTACGTCAGCGCATTATATGGTAATTACAAAGGTATTAGATTGCGAAGAATACTTGGTAACAAACTTATTGAAGTGACCCTGGCTGTTGGTTCAATTGTTTTAAGTCATTCAAAAATGATAAATGCCGAGGTTGTCAGTTTCCTTTGACCTATACATGCACTAAATGTAGTAATCAAAAAGCTCTACTATTTTGACGCGTGGTGAACAGATTAAAAACTTGAAAAAATAGTAAAATGTTTTGATATTCACGCGAGAGGCCCCCAAAAGCGTGAGGCCCAGTCCCGTTGCTCCAGGGAGCTTTGGTGGGCTATGCCAACCCAAATAATGCACCAAGACCCCTAAACTGAAATATAAAACATTATAAATATGTGGATTTTTTCAATTTTTATCATGTGACGCACCCTTGCACGAACATGAAGCCCCCTGATTAAGACTTTCTGGCGATGATTTTTGCGATGCCCTGGGCATTTGCCCAGTTTTTCCAATGGTTAATCTGGCCTTGGCGCCAATACATATGTACAATATTGGGTGCTGGTGCGCAATAACATCCAATGGAAAAAGCAGTTACGTTAACTTGTCTGTGTTGTTCGCAAAGTATAAATGAATGGCCTAGGTTAGTGGTTCCCAGACATTTTGAGCTCGACCCAAATATGTGTTGGGTGAACATTTCGCGACCCATGTCTCAAACAGTGTATGTTAACATGAAAAAAATAACGATTGTATGGATGATTTTTGACAGTAACTTGCTAAGTTCGTTTTCAATGTCAGCAATCTACTTTTTTCTCAAGTACCTATGCCACAGACAGACAAAGACAGAGTGGTAAGGTTGAAAATATACAACCCAGGTTTGGATCGACTCGGTGTGACACTTGTTGACACTTCACGACTCTTGTTTGGGTGGTGACCAATTCTTGAATCACTTTAATCGCACACATTGCAAGTAAACTCCAAAGCTTTTGCAGTTGAGCTTTTGATCAGTCTTTCATGTGTGATTATATCGTACATGTAATTTTCTGTTTGAACAAGAGCTGTTCTATTTGAATAAGAGCTAATGATGCCTACACCGTAGGCAAAATATATACTCTGTAAGATCTTAAAGTGTCTTGATTCTTTGCTGAGAAAGGATCTCTTTCCATTGACAGTCTACATGTAATTTATCATACAAAACAATTTATTAACACTTTGTTAAAAAGTGTTTGTACAAAGGGAACCTCTCTGCAACAATTTATCAACACTATGTTAAAAAGTTTTAGTACGAAGACAACCTCTCAATTTCCTAAAATATGGAACAGTCTTAGGAAAGCTCACGGGCTGGACTTCTTGGGATCGCTAATGTCCAGCATCAACACAAACTTGTGGCACAAGGAAAGACGATGAATTAACTGCTGCAAGTGTTAATTGAGATGTGTGAGTTGCATTTGGCACAGCTCACATAATTTGGTAAAGCTTAAAGCTGGTGAAGGCTACATTTGCTGTAGTCATAGTAAGCAAAATGATGGGTTAGCTATATAAAAACAGATACAACAACTCGTGACGTTTTCTAGTATTAGAAACTCATTACTCTATTTCTTTATCTCTTGCAGGTTAGTTTAAGCCATTCTCATTTGTCTTGCCCCAAATTAGCTTGTTTGACAAACATCCACAAAGGGTCGAGAGAAAAGTTGTCCTCAGATGTATACTCAAGTAATTGTTTTACACCAAGGTGTTGCAGTCAAATCAATCAACAAGTTTTTCAATTGGTAGTTGGTATCACATAACTCGACACATCTTTATTCCAGAAATCTTATTCAAATAGAAAGAATAAGATTCTATTTGAATAAGATTTAAAGCAAGATAGTACAGTTATAACATTTGCAAAACACTTTGATAAAATCAGGATAAGGTATTTTCTCTGTCTATATGTGAGTTCATTTTTCATCACAGGTAGCATAGATGCAATACACTAAAATGCTTTGATTTACAGTTAATGTTGTTAGTTCTCAGTCTGGACTCTAGACAAGTGGTTCTTAACCTTTTTACATATCTTACGCTTTTATCAAACAAGATTGCCAGATTTACCCCCAAAACACACAATGGTGCTCATTTATTAAAAATACGAAATTGACAAACTTTACCAATTTAGAATGATTTATAAAAATTTACATTCACTGCAATTTATGGTTCATTAAATTGGAAGATGAATTTTACCTCCAGGGTAAGTTTACCCCAGGCTAAGAACCATTGCTCTAGACTTGCAGATGAAATGACAAATCATCATGTTGATATCAGTCTGGAATGCTAAATAAACCTCTTTCAGGTTTGAAAGAGGTTTGCTTTTGTCAGGTTTGAAAGCATTTCATAGAAAATGATTTATATTAAGATTGTGATCTGTTTTCATTTTTCTGATTGTGAAGCAAGTACCAAGAAAGTTGATTTAATTTATTGATGGTTAATATACTTTCAGTGTTTGTGGAGTGAAAAAAAGAAGCCATGTCTGGTCGAATGCTATGTTCTATTGCGCAATGGTAGGATAAATGCAGCAGTCTGATCAGTATTTTTCATTTCAACCAAATTACTGTAGTCTCCATCCACTAAACATTTTGATAAGCTACACATGCAAACCTATCTGACTTTGATGAATTGTTCAGTACAGTAGCTTCATTAGTTTTATTGTGTACTTCATTGGTCAAAAGTACTGCACTTTGATATGCAAGTAGTTTACTCAAAACAAACAGCTATTTTTAACCTATTGGCCATATTACTTTGCTCACACGCATGAATATGATCAAGTTTAAATGTGTTTTGTAGCCCTGTGTGAATCCAACTTGCAATTAAGTTCAAAACCACAAGTTGTACTTTGCTGTGCTCTATGGTTTTTAGAATAAGCAAATGTAAAAGAAGTACTGACCCATCATTTTTTCTAATAAGCAGTGTAACTTAACCAACGAGTTAGCAAATCTATGTGCTGCAATGATTTTCTGATACATTTATATGGATCATTGTATTTTTGTGTTTTGTGCTGAAACTTACAAATGTTCATACACTAAAGATATGGTGCAGAGTGTTTTGAATTCTTGCAATAACTTTTCATTTTTGTGTGTTCATTCTACATCTATGACGTAGGCTTAACATAGTAGTGTAAAAAAGTGTCATGATTTTCAATACTTTGCAAATCTGCAACCTTGTGTAATGGATGCAAACAAAACCAAAAACAATAAACTTCTGCAACAACTTCAGAAGGATCTTCCAGTTAACTGGGTTGTCCAATTTTCAGAGAAGTACCAAAACCGTGTATATTATTTCAATACTGTTACAAGAAAATCAACATGGACCCATCCTAACGAAAAAGGTAAAATAAGCCTTTGCGTAGTTGTTCTATCCTAGACATTTTCGTGCGACAATGGATCTTTAAGGTATAGTACAAATTTCAATATGTTACTTGTTAACTGATTCTGTAAACAAATTTTATGATTGTTGTTGGCCTGCTAGACAAAAAAAAGTTAATCAGAATTAAGGCAGTAGCGTCTGACTGGTTTGTACTCCAAATGCTTGTTGCCTGGTTCTACATTTTCAAAGTGCGAGAGAAACCTGCACCGGTACCCTACCTTACATGTCGAACATAGGCGCCGAGTTTAAAATCTCTACCCCCGTGCGAAATCCATGATTTCACAAGATATGACGTTAAAACCTGCTTATTGGTAAAATAATATCGGATGAAATATCCCAAAGCAGTTATCACACTGATGTCAATTTTACAGGCGACTCACAATTATTCGATCATTCATAATTTTTTCAAAACTTTGAGAACACATTCGCAACAGATTAAACTGGAATCATGAAACGTTAAAAACACACGATTCCCTAAAAGTGTTTATGCGAACTGCAGCCGCATCAATTCAAAGATCCATCAATCTTTCAACATTAAGTTCGTCTGTCATAGTGGAATAAATAGTTAGTAAACAACGAGAATAATTCAACCTACGATCAGTCATGGTCGAACGGAGATAATTTTTAATGCGACGAAGTGCACTAAAGGTACGCTCTGCCTCACATGCAGTACAGAACAATGCGAAACACATGCGCAGCAAACACATGAAACTCGAAAATAATTTACCTAAAGTTTCGTTTCTGCAAACTTGAAGTGGTACTGTTTAAATCACTGCTCGTATGAACTTGGAGGATTTTGCTGCTTTGTAAAAGTGACATATTGGAGATGGTGCTTCTCTCTGCAGCACAGCTTAGAACTGATGCAACCTGCATTGCGATTTTCAAGTCTTTCATATCATATCTATCCATAAACGTTTCACTACATTTCAGAATAATGCTTTTGTACTTGTTGAAAAAGAACGGCTCAACCAAAAAATGAAAAACTAGCAAGAGTGCCGCACTCCTTGCCAGTATTGCGGGCGTGCGTTGCACTCCCGCACTCCGCGGTTAATGTTTCGTATTGATGAAAACGGCATATCAAAAGTTTTTGAACTGTGAAAATATTTTCAAAAATTTTTCTTGCTTTATGGTGCTGAAAATACATTGATGGTTACCATGGAGTTAATCTTGTGTAGCTAAGTATATTACCAAATGTGGCTAAGAAATGTTTCCGGGAGGCGCAAAATTACCAAAACTTTCACATAAGTTTTGCAGATTCCTGAAATTCTTCCTGGCAAATAAGTTGCAGTCTTTTGCTTGTGTGACTCTCGCCACCGGATATTTCTGCAGCGTCCTTTACTTTGGCAAAGTCGCGTCCTTTTGTTCGTTCGCTGTCGCCTTGATCAAAGAGCTTGAAATGCATACAGGCAAACCACGCGCTCATTAGTTGGACTGCTTTGTTATCGGTTGCGTGCTGACGTATTAAAATCAGTGTTTCACAACCGGGTGCCGCGAGCTAATGCGTTGTTCAATATATCATTAAAAATACTAATTTAAAAATGTCAACAAACCTTAAAGCAAATTGCTATCGGTTTCGCCACACTGGGTGCCGCAAATTATATTTTCTTCTGTAGGGTGCCGCAAGACTAAAAAGTTGGGGAACACTGTATCAAATAATCGTATCCTTCACGCTTTGTTCCGTGCAAACTGCTACAGTTCGTCAAGAGGACAGTTCAAACCTTCTGCAACGTTTTTTGTGAATTAAGAAATAGTTGCGCTCTTTTACCAGTGCTCAGTTTTGTTGCGTTTGAGCCTATCTCCTCTGGCTGGAAATACGCCTTCGAGATTCTCAAGATAAGGGTTTGATGTTTTCAAGTATTAGTATTATCATTTTTTTAATATTTTTGTTTTGAGCAGATTTTGCGTGCGTCTACAAAATTTAGCTTGTGCATTACCAACTTCCTGCCCAGGTAAACAAACTTTGCCTGCTTGCAGAAGATCGTTGCACTTGTGTACATTCGATTCTCAAAGCGATGTGCTTCCTGACATGTGCACGTAAAACTTCGTCCTTTGCAGGTATTGCAAAAGTTGCTGGCCCCGTGGTTGAAAAGTCTGCCGTACAGTACATCAAAATAAAAAGTGAAGCACCTGCTCATCAGCACGGTGGACTAATTTACGAGGAAACTTGCTCCAATCAATCGAAAAACAAGCTGATTTCCCGTCCAACTAAATCGGTTTCTTCAACGAAATCAAAAACAGCCCATCAACAAAGGTCTGAAACAACGCGCCCTGCTGCCAAGAAACAGAAGAAAGTAAAATCTGCGAAAAAGAAGTCTGTGTCTTTTGATGAAGTGAGGGCTCGGAGAGATGTGCTCCAACAAGCGATAAAACAACGTGTTGACCGGTTTATCCCTACAGGCAAAACTGCAGATGTGCCTAAATTACATCCACCGTCAGCAATTAAAAGACGATCGAAAACTTTACTAGCCAGTTGGAAAACAGCGAAAGCAGGCGGAAAAAGAAACGACATTTCTCCCGAAAGTCTCAAGCGAAAAAGGAAATTAAAAAAAACAGAAGAGATTCGAGAAACAGTGTTTGACTCGGACTTTTCTTTATCAAAACCTGATGAAGGCGATTTTGATTTGATGAACAGCGGTCTTTCAATTCATGAACACAGTGACAATCGTACGAGCAACAAAGCTGGTTGGCAAAATACGTTTCTCCCGGCTTCGTCTAGCCAAGCAGTATGTATCATTCGTATGTTGTCGTCGTAGCAAATTTTCAGTACAGGCTACGGTAATAAAGAAGTTTATCAAAATTTCAGGGCACTTCAAATGAATGCTCAGTGGACACTTCAAGAACAGATGTTGAAATGCAAGATGTGTCTAGCACATGTGGTATGTAAAAGCAGCCATTGATTCAGAGTGTCGCTTTTGTAGCATCGCACGTCACTCACGTAATTTGGGAATGGAATTATTTTCCTTGATTTTGTGAATTAGGTTTTTCAAACAAAATCAGAGCGTAGAATTGCATTCAAATTTGGGAAGTTATTTCGATTATCGGAAAAATGCTCAATTGCCAAATTGCTCTATGACAATTCTAAAGGCGTAACAGCAACGTACGAGACTGGCATCATTGGTTTAAAACTCTGAAGCCGAACTGCGGATGACGTTAATCCAAAACCTGAAAGCTGTTACCGGCTATGACAAGAAAAGGCAACACCTTTCTCGCGCCTTCATTCCGGTTTTCAACGCTTTAAGGTTTCGACTGTTTGTACTGGTGTTGGTCTCTGCGGAGGTTCTAGGACTACAGCCACCTGGACAACTGCCACCAAAGACAAGTGCCACCTAGGACGATCGGTACCCAGGAAACAACCATCTAAGGCAGGGGTTCTCAAACGTTTGGTGTTATGGAGCCCATGAAGAGATTGACCATAATTTACGGAGCTCCACAATAAATTTCTAAAAATAAAAACAAAAAAACACATTGTTACTTACCGATTGATGTTCCTGAGTAAATTGCAAAATAGCTCGCGGAGCACTTTGAGAACCTATGATCTAAGGCATATTGAGTTCTATGCGTTTAATTGCCATTAAAGCCATTTGAACTTGACAAGGATCTGGTGTAGTCTATAACAAAAGTTTCTTCATCGTCTGACCATCTTGAAGAAACGTATCTTCAACTTTAAAACTTTTGCGTGAAGAATGTCGTGTCGATGTCATTACATCTTCGCAGGCATTGTTAAGTCAGCGCAAAACTTAATTTTTATGGGCCTTTTCAAAATATCACAGCAAACTCTTATACACGTTACCGTATTCATTCCATGCATTCATAAAACGCGTTTTCTTCGTTTCATTTTACGTTGTGTACCTTATTTTGCCTTAGCGTTTGATTTGTGAGTTACATGGCATCAACAGTAACGTTGCAACTCACTTGTGTTAGACTGTGTTGAAGCAATAATATTGTAGCACAGAGGTTCTCAACCGCTGTGACACGAGAACTCGTATACGTGCCGCAACGCAATATACCAAACTGAATTTGATGGCTTGTAACGCATTATCCTATGTTGCAGTTGTCTGGGTGGCACCGGGCTGTAGTGCTAAAAAAACAAGTGTGGGAACGCACGTAAAAACCAGCTATTTTCAAGAGCACTTCAAACTAATTTTACAGTAAAATTAGTTCTTAATGCTCTATTCACTTTCATTGCACTATAAACGAAACCATGAAAAAAGTTTTGGAATATGTTCCCACCCCACTACTCCCCTGGGGTGGCAGTTGTCCTGGGTGGCAGTTGTCCTGGGTGGCAGTCGTCCTGGGTAGCGATTGTCCTAGGTGGCAGTTGTCCGGGTGAGAGTTGTCCCAGGTGCTAGTTGTCCGGGTGGCAGTTGTCCAAGGTGGCTGTAGTCCGGATACCCTCTGTGGAATGACGCGTGTGACCAGTTTTTTTAAGGCGTTTTGATTTGATGGACCGAAAAGGTCTCTCAAAATATACTTTTACATCAAAAACGTTTTAGTTCAACTACACTTCTACGTCATAAACTTTGTAGTTCGACTACACATCAACTAAAGAGTTTTTTAGTGTGGTGGGTCTTTTTTCATGATGTTACTTCCTGCCTCAGTGCGTATAGCGAAATCTGATTTCGGGTTGAACATGTTTCTACTTTACGCCGTACGCTAGTAAAAAATCAATAAGAATGTGCTGTGGGAAACCCAAACAGCAGACACTGACTGGCCGTTAGGCTAGCCTAAGCCTGTTAATGTAGGCTAGAGTAACGAGCTTATGTGTTTCTAGATCTAATTTGTTTTGAAACGTTTTTCGGTCTTTTGTCTACGCTTGCATAACTCCCTGCACTAACCGTCAGTGTAAGTGGTAGTTGAGCTAGTACTCAGTGCTTCAGGAATGGAAGTTCGAACTACGCAAATTTATTTGCTAGCCTGCATTAACCCGGCTTAAAGCTTTCCTAGATGGATTTTCGGACATTACGTGGAATGCAAACCTCTCACTTCCATTTCTATGCGGTGAAGTAGAAAAATACATTTTTTGTAATAAAAATTAAATTTTGCAAGGATAGTTCTTCACAGCTAAGAATCAAGACACTAAAGTCTTAACAGAGTATATATTTTGCCTACTAGGTAGGCATCATTAGCTCTTCGAAGTTCATGAAGTATAAAATAGAACTAAATAAACCCACAAATAGTAAAGCTACCAACTAAGAAAATCTAATCAGCGCTCCCATTCAGTGATTTCTAATAAACCCGGATTGTGCATTGAAAACTGACCTTTTTTGACAAAAGAAGTGGTCTGGGACAAACCTTTAAACTGCCGAAATAGCCTCCATTCATCATCCAAAAAATCCAGGTGATCTTCAGGCACAAGATGGAGAAAATTTGGGGCCGCAGTTGTTATTTTGTAAGATACTGAGCTGCAGCGCGATCTAAAATCACGTAACTTGCAACAACTTCCTCTAATGGAAATCGTTTTTTAATTTGTATACACAGGGCAACCAAGAAATGTAAACTATCCATAACTTGTTTCATCAATTTCCTCAACTGACGTCTGAGACAATAGCCTAATACAGTATATCGTTCACCCAAATGCAAATCTTTCAATCGTTTATGTAACTGTTTGTAATTTATTTATTTAACTGTTCGTCGTCCGCGCAAGCGCGCGTCTTAGGCTTATCGCACGCAGCTGCATGGCTGACTATACCGCATCGCATGTATCCCATTTGATAATGATACTGGTATGAAGGCGTGAAACCGATTGAAAACGGCTGGTTTCATCCTGTGCGCGTACTTTTTTCACCTAATTAGCGCATGCGAAACACAGGTAACTGGAAGATATACATATATATTTTTTTAGATATATTGCAGTTATTTATTGCTGAATTTATACCTTCAAATAACCAGATTTAACGGGATTTTTCGTAGGATGCCCAGGTGAAATAGAAAACAAACAGATCTGGGTTGAAAATCCCAGCTAAGGGAGTCCTGAATCTAATTGAAAAGATTATAACCCCGGGTGCCCATTTTACAAAGGAAAAGGCGAAAGAAAGAACAACTTAAAAAAACAAACTATGAATGTACAGTGACTTAACAAACAAAAATAACAGTGCAGTAGGCTACAGGATGCGGAAGTGATATAACGTGCTTGCAAGAATATATTGACACCGCCACGCGGTTATATATTATAGTTTGTGCGTTGTTTCAGGTAAAACGTCGCAACATAAACACTTATGTTTTGATAAGTTATGGTGTTTCAAAATTCCTTGGTGGTTACCAAAGCCGAAACTTAAAAAAACCTACGTGTGACACTGGCTCAAACCGAATGCACCAGGTTTCATGAGCGCTAAAGTAGGATTATAAGCTGTTAGTGTACGTTTAATGGACCTTCCTGCTGTTTTGTATAGTTTGTGCCATTGAGAAGAATAAATCAATGTGCAGAGACCCATTTGGACCTTCATGTTAGTATTGGCACGAACAAATTTCAGTAGGTAACTGCATAATACTTCCTTATTTTGTTTGAAGAACCTCCTTCCAGTCCATATCGTGCAGCTTTGGTATTTGCTGTAGTAGACACTAATATTTTGCTGATGGACTTGCACATTGTATCTGCAATTGTCAACTGGGGCTCATTATCCGACGGCCATTTTCGACGTGTTATTGTTGTTGTTCCGTGGATAGTTTTTCAGGTAGGCGGAAGCATGTTTTCTTTTTATGCATTGAACATTTCAAACAGTACGATCTAGTTGCATTGCTGATTTTTTGCTTGCGTTGTCACAGACTTGACAAAAATTTCGTTACGCCATAATTTTCATCAGGTTTTGAGAAATGCATGGAATAGATTTTGCTGCTTTTGCCTAGTGTAGTTTTAACATTGCTCCGCAATTTTGAGTAAAAAACAGGAGTATGCAAACCTTGACTCCCCAGCCACAGTGGATTCTAAATTTGGCATTTAGATAGATTGTTTGTGTAAAATGACACAAAAATGAGATATGGAACAGTGAATTGGTTGTATTTAAACAATTTGGATACGTTTAGCAGGCTGGATTAATGAACTTAACGGGTCATGTTTGCCCATGCCTGGTGTAAACGGTTGTGATACTCTGGCTGTTTCTGTGAAACGCGTAACTCCCATTAGAAACATTGTTTTACGGCTCGATCTGTCACGGACTTTTCGTGTGCACTTTCTCTGACCGCTGTGCCGTGAGTTCTTTCCCTTTGAAATAATTCGCAATTTATATTGAAGGCATGCTTTAAACGGAACACCGCCAAAGCATTCGCTCCTCAAAAAGACAAGTACAGAGTAATTTCGACAAAACCTATGCTTTTCACGCGCACAATGGTAGTCTGTCTGCGCTCGAGCTAGACAATTTGCGTTACCGTATTACCATTTAGCCTACTACGGGCTTAAACAACAATTGAATTGACTGCTCCCCTCCCTATCCCCTGATGTTCCAATCACTCTTAAAAAAAACTCGCGTTTTTTGCAAATACATCGCATGTCTGGTAAACAAGCCCTTTGATCAGCATGTTTATATCAGTCTAGTAGCGAAACAACTACCGTAGTTATTCGATTGTTAGCCGCCCTTGTTTGTAAGCAGCACGAAACGGTGTTAAAAAATAAATGTAAGCCGTACTTGTACATAGGTTACCTAAGCCTCTGAGATACTTTCGCGTACTGGCACGTTTCGCGTTGGCAATGATGCACACGCCGCACTGCAACTGCCTTCGGGTTTATATACTTTCTCTGCCAAGTTCAGCTCCTTGCGGAACTGGGTAAACCACGATAGATACCGGTTGCGACCCAGCACTCTTGCGCCAGCAGACTGCAACCTCTTCAAAAAATATAACCCTATTAAATTCGCAATAGTTCGGCGATTAACTTTAAACTATATTAAACATTTATGAAACTGTCGATGGGTGCCCGACGAGACAACCTGTTTAACAGTTTTTTTTTGGTGTCCCAGCGACTTAACTTCAATTTGCATGAAATTGTTTAATGTTTTCGCCAATCGGCTCAACTCTGTTCATCATAATCCTTCCTGTGGTAGATTTGCACATGATGCTGAAGAGAATAGAATGTGAAAGAGAGTTTGGTTTATAAAACGTAACCAAGGAATAACTGAATATCATCTGGTCTAGACCGACCAAGGGTGTGCAACCCGCGGCCCGGGAGCTGAAGTTTTGTGGTCCACGGAAAGGTCCAGATTTCAAAGCAAGCATTACGGTTTTAAAGGGTATTGCCAAGCTTCCCTGGGTGGTCAACGAGTTGTCTAATCCGCGGAGCAAGACACATGCAGCTGTGACCCGTGGACCAATCTGGTTATGTGCGTTTGGCCCGGCAGTGCTGCATTGTTGCACATCCCTGATCTAGACCTTTCGGTAAGGTAAAGAAATAAAAATTATAAGCCGCACGAAATGATGAAAAAAATGTGTAAGCCGCGGTTTACAACCGAATAAATACGGTACTTAATATGTATGCATTGATGAAAATTTGGGCGGAAGTTGTACATAAATAGTAAAACGGTGAAATAGGGTAGATCAGTGGGCTGATGTTTTGCTGTAGCGCAGGGGCGGGTCCAGCCAATGAGTTTAGGG
>Ga0210059_1002968_pt1 | contig 26912 bp, 16 predicted proteins | sample Ectturendosymbi2_FD_188042 | JGI IMG/M metagenome (GOLD analysis project Ga0210059, IMG submission 188042) | Ecteinascidia turbinata endosymbiont from Florida, USA - Sample 2 (SPAdes) (version 2) | ecosystem: Host-associated > Tunicates > Ascidians > Unclassified | place: Key West, Florida... | reverse complement strand
AAAGTCAATAATTTTAAACTTTAACAAACAAACTTCACTTTGCAAAAAACTGTATGATTTTATCTACTTTAGTTACTTCGCAATTACATTTTGAAATGTGTGCAGGACTTTATGGACACCCTGTAGTTTAAAAATGGATAGACGAAGGAATGTCGGCAAAGGTTGAGCAAAATACTGTTGCAAATGCATGGATAAATTTGATCCGAAATACTTGTAGAAACAAATTTGCACGTCGAAAAATTCTGCACATCACAAGTGGTGAGAAAAATTTTACCACGTACAATAAAATGAAAGAATTTCACTAAACTTCGACTGTGTTTCGCTAACTCTGCAAATCACAGTGCAAATGTCCCAAGCTCATCATAAAGCGAGTGCTATAGTCTACTAAGCAAACTGCCAACATAACAAGCAATACTCCGCGTCATGCATTCATTTGGCCGAGCTTGCAATTCAGCTTTCAATCTGATTGTCGTCACTTGCATGTGGTCTTCGGTCAGCTCATCGATGCATGACATCGTCGGTTTCATGGCAATAGGAAGTTTACGCAGCTGCTGATGGTAGTTCGCATCTACGAAAATAAACCGCGGGATTAAACTATAGTTCAACAACGGGACAAATTGCCCGTATTTACAAAAAGTTTTAACCCAGCACACTTCAAGTGCATGGAGAAAATTGCGGAGTTACAAAATTTAAAGAAAGTACACGGCAACAAGCTCGTTTTGCTTTGTGCAAAAACAAATGAGCAACAGTATTTGCAGCATCGACTCCGTGGATGCAATCCTCAGCAAAAAGAAAATACCTTTGCATATTTTCCCTCTCCATAGTAAGTCGACGGTAATCGGCCTTCAACAAAATAAGGAAGGCCAAGCAAGTCACACAGGTGAATCCCAGTAAAACATAGCATGGTGTAGTCATGTCGCGTATAGTTACAGCAGGTATATCGTGTTTTTCATCAATAAAGCACCTGAGTGTCAAAAGCATTTGTAGTAAAAGATACTGCAGTAAGTTCAAAAACCTGTAAGGCAGAACGTAGTTGAATCAGGCTTACTTGGCTTTGTTTTTCAAATCGTCAGGTAGAGGCACCCCTACTTCCTGAATTATTAAGGAAAGAACCATTGCTTGTATTTGACCACTCAAAAATACTAATCCTGTGCTTGTCGCAGATTCTACAGGATGGGTCGATTCAACCACGAGTTCGTTTCCCAGAGGCAGAAGGGGCATTCCAAAAAATCCGATTAAGCCCACAGACGTAGCAACCAGTGCTGGTTGGTTGTACTTGTTCTGTGAAACACACATCACCTATTAAAACTTTCTAATTCCGAGGTTGGTAGAGAGAAATTCAGCGTGTTGAAAGTTTGAAAAAAGACGACATACCGTTATCATTAATGTTTACTAGTAGCGCTATGCTCACTCTACAAAAGCAAACCCTTTAAGGCCCACAGAAGTCACGATCGTGCCAGACAATAAATCGCCTGTCACTAGAACTAGAAAGCTGTTCAAGCCCTCTAAAGATGGGGAAAGTCTTGTAGTTTCGATTAAAAAGAATTGAAAGTTTAGGATTTGAGCTTTTTGTGGGTAACGTCATAATAGGGGCAGGTTTAGGCATTTTTGGCCAAGGTCACCGACCCTTGGGCCCCAACCGCAAGGGCCAATTTTCGTTTCTTCCTTTTAAACGAAACTAGGCGAAAATTCGCATCTTTCGAGCCTTTGATTGGCCATCTAGCGTTTGTGGTTAAAAAATTATGGCCATTAACGCTAGATGGCCAATCAAAGGCTTTAAGGATGCGGATTTTGGCCTAGTTTCGTTTGAAAGAACCAAAAAATTATTATCTTTTGGGGTTGGGGCGTGACCTTGACCAAAAATGCCCAAACCTACACCTATAATGACGCCACCCACAAAACTCAAATCCCAGGCTTTCAAATTTTTTAAATCGAAACAACAAGACTTTCCGCATCTGCAGAGGGTTTGGACAGCTCTCTAGCTCTAGCGTCTGGTGAGTTATGGTCAAATATGTGACTGGCACGATCGTGACTTCTGCGGGCCTTAGAGGGCAGCACTGCGGCAGCATACAAATCCATACAAACCTGAACTAGTGTAAAAAAGATGACTGACAACATACAAAAGAAGAAGCACATTTTTGCAACGGGTACGAATAGTTTTGTTCTGTCCGCAATGGCTCCTGCTACGATTGCGCCAACCATGCCGCCGATGACAAGGCAAGTGCCGCACACCACTCCAGCAAAATAGTCAGAATATCCCCAAGGGCAAAGAATTTGTTCGAGAAACACAGTGAGTGCAGCGTAAATGCCGATCCCTCCTCCAACGGTCAGAAAAAGTATCCAGTACTGTCTGGAATAACAAAATATGTTTTAATACCAACCCATGTCGCTCGAGTAGTTCAAAAATGCGTAGAATTTGTGACACTTTTATATAGAATACTTAACACTTAGATGGTAGTTGCATGTTCATTTTAGCTGTGGTTTAGTGGTAATCTCATTTTTTTCGCGTTACCACAGACAGAAGTTAAAGGCAAAATTTCAATTGTTTGTCAAGTTTTGCATACTCACTGCAAGGATCTGGTTACCGTAAATGAGGAACAATTTTGCAAGCTTTGATATGATAAGTGGTAATCTAAACTCTTCATCAAAACAATTTTCAGGCGCTTATTCAATGCTTCGATAGCCTGAAGGGGAATAGCCAGTATAGATATAACTGACACTTCGTTCGGTCAACAAATCATTTTTTTCGATAGTGTGATTTTACAAAAATAAAGAACTGCTTCCGGAATTGATAGAGCTTTTATAAACTAGATCATTAACTGATTTTCATTGTAGTAAGGTTTTTCCGTAGATTGGTGAGTGCAATTTAAACTCCTTATATATCACCAGTTTAAAACAATTGTAATTTACATCGACAAAAAATTAAGCTTAAGTGGGAGGAATTGAATAGGGAGGGCCACGACGCAGTTTTTGCTGTAGAAAGAATTTGTACCCTTTTTCTTTTGACGTGTAGTGCTTAGCATTTGAAGATGTTAGTCGATTTATAGTTGCGGCACATTTGTATGATTGCTTAATCACATTTCAACAGTTTTTGCATATTTTTGAAAATCACAGATTATAACAACGCTGATGGCAAACGGCAAGACTGAGAAGACTCGTTACTCAGGATTTTTGAGATTTTCTTTTGCAAAATAAATAAATGCAAGAGTATACTTGTACGTACTTTTTACAACATGAAAATGCTTTTATTTTTACAGCGGTGAAGTGAACTGCAGATGGTTAGTGTGACCCCAAAATATTTTCACTGCATGCGATATAATCTGTTGTCTGACTCAGTGCATATTTTCCAACACTACTTTTATAAACACCAGTGACAAAATTAAATGCTTAGCAGCATGCACTTTATGCAGCACCAACTACCATAGTGAAACTGTTAAAATGTAGCACCTAGTTGCACTTACAATAGAAAAGAAAAAGATAAAAAAATACTTTTTGTGTACACGTGTAGATAAAGATACTCCTATAGTTTCCATGTCTTCTCCGTGATTTCGGTTGCAACTTGTTGCTTATGACATGGAACCCTAAGATAGGCTTAACGCATTGAAAGACTTTCATGTGGCCCCACGTACATACAGGAACTGTTTTTGTACCAACTTTACAAGCTGGCTTTAAAAAGTCTATAGGCAAGAAAACACTTTACAAATCTTGAAAACAACATTAAAGCTTAAAGAAGTGCCCAGCAGTGAACTGGATAATATTTTCCAGCGAAATGATTTTAATCTTACAAAAATATTTTCCAGTTATTCTTCCGGGTGAATGTGCATGACTGCCATAATTTTCCAAATAAGTAAACAGTTTCTCCTGTAGTTCAAGTAACACTTTTTTCTCCATGTACTGCCCGCAAAAAATACACTTATAAATGTTCATTTGGGAATATTCTTACATTTGAAGCGTTGGTTGTTTGTGAGTCAAAAACCAACACAACTTTCGTGAACTCATGAGTGGAATTTAAAGAATTTGCCTGAGCTGCTGCCATAACCACAGTAGGTGGAAGCACCACGTAATAATGGTTGAGCGACCAACCGATTGCTGCATCTACCCAACATCACGTTGCAGTTTGCTTCCACGCGGCAAACGCAGTGAGGGCAGTAGCAGCACGTTCCCCACTCTTCTTTCTGAGAAGGAGTTGTATACGGCATCAGGCCCGTAGCAGCGGGGGACATTCGGTGGCAGTGCCCCCTCGCCAATTTTTTTTCCCCCTCAAATTTTGTTATGGTCAGAAATTTTTTAACTATATTTAAGCCAGGGTTTTTTTAAGACGTTTTAAGAATCCGATTCGGGTCCCTAGAATTTCAAATCGGGTCCCTAAAATCAGAGAAATCGGGTCCCTACAGATCCAAACCGGGTTCTTAACATTTTCCTTAAAAAAAACTTTTTAAGCGTATAATATAAACAAAAATCTTTCACCATAAAAATGCATTTTGCATCCCCAAACCTTAAAATCCGTCTACGGACCAGTACGGCGTACTGTATGTCACTGATATGCAGTGCAAATTTGCTTTTGAATAATTTGATGCAAATTGTTTGTCCCATATGTGCGGTATTCCTTCATTTCGTCACAATTCTGTACCTGTTTCTCGCAAGTTTTTTCAATCCTTTCCAAAAAGGTTCCGTTTCAGAATTTGCACTGGCCGAAGGCGGTACAGGAGGCGCGCTGCTTCTCACACAAGCAGTCGTCAAAATAGCTCCAACACCTATAGAAACAAAAATTTGCAATACTTCCTATTCAAAGCTCTTGAAACTACATTTGGCAAAGATAGGTGTTCATGGAAACACAATCAATGACTTTACAATAAAGCTTGACGTCAAAAATGCTAAACTTGTGTACTCCAATAAATTGGTCAGCAAAATTTTGACAAACTCGAGAAGTCTAATGTTGGTATTTGTATTCTTCAAACTGATTTTTTTCTTATGCCAAAATAATCAGTACAAAACGTTATATGGCATTTTAGAAATTTCTGCAACTTTTTGCAGGAAGCAAAAAGTTTTAATTCTAAGGCTCCATAATAGTTTTGCATAGTAAAGTTCAAGGAAGGATGGGCTCAACATAACAATAGGCTACTGTCAGTGAGAGTCTGAAAAGTTAGCATCCGGACTTTTGATGGGTCGTAAAAGCAGATTTCGATGACAGAGAAGATGTAAAAAGGCAATTTTTCAATTAAGCGATGCAGCAAAAATATTATAAATTATGAACTAAACGCAAGCAGAAATAAGACCTAAAACGGTAATTTGTTTGGGTATTGAGCAACACCCTTCGATCCTCGCAAACAACCTCAAACTTAAAGAAAGGGAACTTGAGACTTGTAATTCTTTGATGAACTTGAACAAAATTTGAAAAAGCTAAAAGGTACTATACCCCATACAAACGAAATTTTAATTATATGGGTTTAATTACAGCAATCAGTGTTGCCTTCTCATAGCCACATCGCGGATGAATCTTCGGTGAAACAAATAGTTTGTTCGCCCTAGCCCCTTATTTTGAAATCCCCACCAAGGGACATTCCTCATCCTCACATTGCTTACAAAATACACCAAACATAACATAAGGTTACAAACTTTACATATTGGTTCGCAATTTGTGAGGAGTTTTCGCAAAAACTGAACGCGCAGTGCACTAGCGATCTGCAAAACAACGACAGAAAAACAGCTTGCCAATACTCACCAGCAGGACAAGCGTAAATTATGAGCATTTGCAGGACATCTTCAGGGTTTTTAACAAGCAGCGGTGAAAACACGTTCGCTGCCAGTATGCCGAGAGGGTTGCTGCCAGTTGCCAAAGTGTTTGCGATAGCACGTTGGTTGTCAGGGAACCAAACTGCTGCAACTTTGCTCGGAGCGAACATGACGATTGGCTGAGCGAATGCAGATATCACGTGACCTGAGTCATTAGACAATTTCTTAAAGGTTGCTTTCACGGACATGCAAAGTTTTTGTATAAAAATACAGTAGGTTTAGCAGAAAACAGATTTTAAAGAAATTAGTAGCAATTCTATAAATCACAAGAAGTTATAGCAGAAAAAATTCCAGCGAGAATATGCATAAAATCCGCAAATGTTACTTTACCAGAATAAGCAAGCATGAGCCTAATTGTGTGGTCGTGGATATTTTCGAGGGCGCTCCCAATACGCAGCAATGCTCCGAAACAGTTCAACCAAGCGGCAAGCAGAAGAGAGTAGCGCAGGCCTATCTTATCCATCAGCCACGCGATAAATGGACCGCAGCCTATTCCCACTACCATGTAAATGATTGCAAACCAGTTGATGGCATTGACCTGCAACAAAACAATCTTACAGACAACTGCGTCATGCATGAATGGTGAGACAAGAATTCGAAAATATTTGGTAAGTTTTCGCAAATCAATTGTGCGAAAATCTTTAAGTTCGCCAAAAATGGTAAGCTTGTCCCGGACATGCATCTGCATTTCTCTCTTACTGAAAAGAGGCATGGTTGCACAATAGGAATTTCGAAAAGGCGGTTTGACTGCAAGATCCTAGAAACAACTACTGTAGGTTAAAGCAAAAAGAAAAATGGGATATCGAATATTTGCAGTCGTTGCAAACTTTTGTCTGGTCTCGAGTACATACCTTTCTTTTCTTGAAGCTATTTGATATGTCATTTTGCACCCGAGTCTTCGACCAACTGACCATTACTTTATATGAAGAGATACCATCATGCATTTAAATCTACAGCAAATCTTCTAGGTTAAAACAGAAATGAGACCAAAACTCTTCCGAAATATTTTTGTGCTAAGGAGTGCGACGCGGTCGATTTGCTTCTATTTCCGGTGAATGCGACAGAACGGATTGCAGCTGTGATTCTTGTGAAAAAATCACACGTTTCATCAAAATGGATACGCCCGGCGAAGTGAAACCTCTTCCCTTTATTGGTTTAGAACGAAAAAAAAACAAGTTCACAGTCAAAATGGACAATAAGCTGTAGTTCACCGTCTTTGGCCATCATAGTTCGTCACGATTTTCTTGTATCGCGAAGTGTTTTGCTTTTTTGCAAGCAAGTTACTTAACGTGGTCAATAAGTAAAACACCACATGGTTTCATCGTCAGTTACGCCTTGTCTTCAATTAAGTCAAACACATCGAACCTGGTGCCAACGGGGATTTTTGTCAATGAGTGAAAACTTTGTAATTGCATATCATTCAAACATGTCCGAGAGGCATTTGAGATCATACAGAACACATGCAATCGTTGCTCGAGTTAATCTTTGCAAGCACACAAAAAGGACCACCAAGTTTTTCGGTACCTTACCAAACTATGAGCATCAAGCGCAGTTTGAGACGAACTGACTTGGACGTACGAGACGGGGTTCCGCGCGGGTGCAAACTCTTTGAAAAACATGAAAATCAGACGCCTCAGTGTCGGTTAATTTTCCGAACTAACTTTCAGAGTAAAAAAGAACCACTTTTCGAAGATGGCGATTGACCTGCCAGGGCTAAGCACCAGTACAGGAAACAATCTGGTTGACAATTGAAATTATCCTAAAAAATTACTAATGACGACAGTGGAAGTAGAGACGAGGTGCCGGCCTTTTCCGATGAATTGGACACAAAAAGTGAATGTTGTGGTATAGGCAAAAAGTTTCTTTGGGAATTTATGTTTTTTACAGGAAACGTAAGGAATTTAAGGTAATAACCTAGGTCGATCAACGTATTTTTTTACGAAAACAAATCAACGACTGACATCAGAAGCCAGGACACTGGAACCTATTATCATAGTAAATGTTTTCCTACACTCCTTGTCAAACATCTTCATGTACGCCCATAAGGCAAAATTCAGTGGAACAGCTTTGTCGGTAGGTGCTTTTGACATGAAACTTAAGTTGCTGTCAAAGTTTAATGCTTGTGGAGATAAATTCATTTACAAGCGCTGTAATGAAATAAACAGCTTTAAAGCGTATGTGAAGTTTTCTTCAGTTCTATTCGAAACTGGAATTATTTTTGTGAGGAAAAGTTTGTTTGCATTTCGCAATGTGCCAAAGGTTTTCAGGAAGTTGACGGCGCAGTTTTAAGCAGAAAAAAGTCAAACTTGAACTTCGTTTACACAATAGGGCCTAAAAATACTTGGGCTGTGCTTAAAATGATTTAGAATGCAAATGCTCAAAATTTTCTGGTGTACATGGATTGTTAATTAACACTGTTTTAAGCTGAACGTGTTTATAGCTTTACATGTAAATCACGGAGGTCAAAGCGAGTATGCTGAAAATTTCTATGTATCTCACTGCAAATTATCAGAACTCTGCACAAGTTTTGTGTATACGTGCTCGAAAAGTTTCACATTATAATATTTATTTTTGTGAGGCTGTCTACACGAAGTCGGCTTAGACCAGTGGTTTTCAACCTTTTTTGTACCGCGACCTATTATCGCAACCCGCTACAACCCGATGAACCCCCATCTAAAACTCGATCAAAGCAAATTTAATGCAGTTGTGTACATATAATATCTATTCGCTCCCCCTCAAAAAATGGTTCACGAGCCCTGTGGGGTCGCGAATCCCAGGCAGGGTTGCCAAGTCTAAACAGACCTTTCAAGCTAAAAAAATTGCAAAATTCCGCTAAAATCCGCTTGATTAAAACCAATTGTATAGGTCGATAGACCAATCATCCGCTGGAATGTAGCGGATTCAGGCCACCAGACGAATTATTTTGCAGCTAGACAGGATTACAATCCGCTAGATCTGGCAGAAAATCCGCTAAGTTGACAACCCTGCCCCCAGGTTGAAAACCACTGGCTTAGACGTTGCGCAGTAAATACACCGGGTTAAATACAGTTTCATTTATTTAAAGAACAGACACAATATCAAAATACGCTTCGAATGACTCCTGATGCTTTTCTACCATGTAATTAATTCTGCGGACGCTCACAGTCACATTGCTTATCTGTTAAAAAATGTATCGTAATCATATTCGAATTTAATATCTTCTGATCCTGGTTATTAGGGAAAAATTGTACTTCGTTGTACAAACTTCAAAAAGTCATCAAAATTAGTTTCATTCATCAGTCAATTCTAAACAGAGCACTAAGTTCAAAGACAGAGCGGCGGAATTTTCAGAGATGTGACAACACATTTTTTATGAAGTTAGGTATGCAAAGCAATGTTAATTTAGTGACGTTAATATTTAGCACAGCTTTTTCACCAGTGAGTTTATCAAAATCGAAATTTCAAAATATGATGAAAGCATGCAATCTTTATGGCATGTTTTTTCTCAAGATAATCTTCATAGCATGTTTTTTCTCAAGTTAAAGAGCTCATCGTTAGGTACAAGGTACTTCTCGCAAGCAAGCTAATATGAAGTTTTTTTTACATTCGTCCAGACGGAAAACGATTGACAGAATGGTTTGCTCGGATTAAAACCAGTAATTCAACGAGGAACCACCGACAAAATTTTGTCTGATATTTTTCTAAAGTTTTACCACCCTCTGTTCCGTTTGCAAAGAAAACTACTTGCACTTTTTCCACAAATTTTTCTCTTTATTTCTTAGTGACGTAGCACTGTTGCAATCTTAAACTCAGATTTCTTTTCTAAAGCAGTTTGGAAGGAGAAAAAGACTTACGAAAAATCAAATTTTCAATCTGATCATCACACTTTTCTTGCCGAAATAGAAACAAAGGATCAGATTTTAGTTTTTAACCTTCTTTACTTAGGATAATTACTGCGTACGTTTCTTACCCAAAATTGCATGCTTTTCTAGTCTGCTAATGCACCGAAAAATCAAGATGCTGGATTACGGTACCCTTTTTCGGCTTTTTCGGGTAATTGACAAACATTTGTCATTTCACAAAAATGTAGATTCATATCCTGGGTATAGACATTTTGCGCAGTGGCTTTTTAATCAAGTACTCCTCGTAGCAGGGACTCTCGACATTGTATCCTTCGCTTTCAGTGGTAAACGTTTCGAAGATATGCAAGTTGCTCTAACAGTGTTTGAGAGTTTTCCTGTTTATCGGCGTACGCCTGAGTAGATTAAAACATGCTGTACGAACATTTGGCCAGGGTGCATTTATTTAAAAAATTCACGTACTAAACATCTTTCGCAAAAAAGCCATAAAGCCTGAACGGCCTTTCTTGATTTGTTGCGATGAGTAAACCCGTGCCAGACGGCAGATCATGCCGGTGTTACAGCAAAAGGAAATAAAAATAATTGTAGACAATCTATCCACATCAGTGCGCGCGTGAGTCACACGCAACCGTGTGAATGTCTCGCATAGTGATGCAATAATTTCAGGACAAAAGCACCTGTAAATACGGGAATTAGGAGCTTATCTGTTGGGCGACCGTGGGGACTACAACACCAGTGCTGATTTTGTTGCATACAACGCACATTTTGCGTCCGGAAAACAAGCAACACTGCTTAGAGTATAAACATCTTACAAATTCCCAATATGCTTTTGAGCTATCACAAACCTTCGTCAGATTTTGCACCCATCCAAACTTTGAACGTTTTTCACGATCAACTAAATTCTGGCAATTGAACAGTGCGAAAATGAAGCTGTCGACCACAGGCAGACCTTAGACATAGTTTACATTTCACAATTGGGTCGTTTCCGCGTAATTTATAACATAGACCTTCTTACAAAGTTAGATCAAACATCGCAATGTCAATAACCGCATAAGATCAGAATAAGCTTTTCGAACCAGGAAGTGGTAAGTTTGAACCAGAAACCTTGATTTGTTGGTTCTCAAATTGCGGTACGTGGTCGTTTTCTAGGGGACCTCGAAGTCATTTTAGGGAACTGTGAAAGGGTCACCCAGTTGAACTTTTGGGCTTTCTGCGATTGTTGCCAAGTCCCGGTTTTTGATAAGATTTTTCCAAGTAGTGCAGATTATCCTTTCGATTGAATTACTTGTACTGTAAAAAAGCGAAAGAGAAACTACAATGTGTTTTGTTTTCCTAAGTGTTGGCATTCACTTCTCCAAGCCCAGCAATTAAAGAGGAACTTGGAAACGACGCGCTTCAGCTCAATACACAAAGATGTCGACTTATTCAAACGCCAAGCCTAACGATTTCACAAATCCAAGCTTGATCACTCAATAACATTATGCAGAACTTCCAGACTGATATGAGAATGTCCTATATTGTTTCGACGAAACTATCTGGCGCAAAAAGTATGGAGTATCGAGCAACAGTTTATACTATCACGTAACAAAAATTATCATATCATATGTGCCTGCAAGTTCTGAAATAAGAAGCTGGAGCATGTTTCCCCGTCTAAGGTTACTGCTTGGAGACGAATAGCGAAGATGTCTGAGAACACATTGTCGCAGTTGGTTTTTAAAGATGAAGAAATTCGATTTTCAACTTTTTGCGGTCTAGCTTGACGAAACGACAGATGTCACCAACTTGGTCCAACTTTGCGCCTACATGCGATATGTATATGACAAGGACCTGGAAGATGATTATTTTCACTACGAAACTCTCGGGACCACAACAACTGCCAGAGAAATTTTGACGGAGTGGAAATCTTTTGTGATGCATCGCTCAGATGTTAATTGAAGTAGATTTTAAAGCTTCCGCGAGCCGTTTAAAAAATGCAAAGAGACCGGCAAAAAAAATCTTAACAAAGTTTGAGAATCACTGCATTTATATAAGTCTCTGAAAATGAAAAAGGGCGGATGAACTACCAATTGTTATTTTGAACTATTCTGCAAATTTAACATTGCATTCAAGGGCAGCCAACCCGCCCTACATTATGCCACCGAATCACTCAAAACCACCAACGAGAGCAATGGAGAAATTGTGGAAAACCGTTTTAAAGATAAAATAGCACAGCTATTTGCTCCAAACACAAAAAACGCTTGCGAGCCGGTTCAAACCACAAGGCCACGTCTGTGAATTCGAGACAAACACCGAATGCTCGTTCATCAACTTAAAAATGAAAAGAGAAGTTGCCATAAGACTTAAGGTGTTTGCGAAGAAAACGTATTTGAAATATTCAACTTACCCCGGCACTCTGAATATTATGTAAACTTTACTCTCATACTATATTGGTACATTACTTACATTTGTATTGTAAAACGTAGCACTTGTATAAGCCACAGGACCACAAGCAATCCGGGACATGGAGTTCGACAAGATCAGTAAAGATAGGATGGTCAGAATCACCCAACGCCATTTGCAGATTGTAAACTCTTCTGATGAGGCGACCTCTTCATCTTGATCGGTTGATTTAATATATTTTTGGCCTTTTATGCAGCTCACCTCGCATATTCTTTTCGAAGACATTGGAATTATTTGCAACAAGACAAAATTATCTTCAGTTGTTCAGATGTATAACTTTATTTAAAATTCCTAGAGAATGAAAAAAACGCATGAATGTTAACCCACATATAGTTTCAGTAAGATCGTACAGAACACCTGCAGAGCACCTGCTACACTTCTGCAAACGCAATTTCAGCGTTGCTGCGCAGGTTTTCAGTACTGAGAAACAAAACGAGCCGCTGACTTTTTCTAATTAGGTAACTCCATTTACTAAACACCACCTGCTTAAACTTCGTAGCAAGACTGAAGAGCGTTGACACCGTCATTTAGCTCTCGGGTCACATGCAGTGACTCACACCAGACGGTTTTCCGTCTCTCTGTCGAACGCGTGTTCATTCTGGTGTGTGCTGACAGCGCGTTTGTAAGACTGCGAGCTAGCTGGTGGCAAGCGTTTATCACAAAAGAAAAAAGACATGTCGCGTTGGCAGGTGGCCATGAGTAGGAGGCAGTTATAGCAAACCACATGCCAAGAAAACGTAGGCGGTATCACGTTACTATTACACTGAACTGTGCTAATAATCGTAACCGAATGTCAGCTGTCTGTGCCAAGTGAGATTTTTCACGGATTTCTCGTCAAACGTCGCTCGTAACAACGAGCCTCAGCACTTTGTATCATACCTAGTTCCGCGTTCTGCAGCACTTCAGGAAATCTTCTATGTGTTTACGCTTGTTCAGGGACTGAGTTTGCCAGAAAACTTCGGGGGGGACGAACTTTGTGTGACATGCACGTTAATGCGCATATCACACAAATATAATATTATTGTTCGATGACGTCACCACGTTCACTCAATCGTAGTACATCCTTATGTACTGTGCTGGTGCTTGACAATGATTACTAGGTATTTTCTTCTTTACAAAATACACAAAACTTTAGTATTGGCGCTTGTAGAGTTCTTTGTCAAAGTAAATAAAACAAAAAACCTTCAAAAAACTCTACATGTTTTATTTTGAGGCTATTTTGAGAAAAAATTGTTTTTTTTGACTGAAGATGGATTCAGAATAATCCGAAACGCCTCAGAATAAAACATGTATACTTTTTTGAAGTTTTTTTAGTATTGATGAAACTGTTAAGTCTATCCCAATTTTATGCTCCAAAAAAATACAATAAAAGTAGAATTTGTGAACATGTATCTCTGAGATTCAAATAATTGGAAGTTACATAATGAAATTCCAATTAATGAACATGCAGAACCGTCGCCAGAAAGTCGTCAATAGGGGGGCTTTACGTTTGTGCGGGGGGCTTGGTGTGTGTGCAGGGGGGGGTTGACATTCAAATTTAACAAAAATTCCAGATATTTATAATGTTTCATATTTTAGTTTGGGGGGCTTGGAGCTTTGTTTGGGGGGGTTAAACACACCAAAGCCCCCCTTGGCGACGGGGCTGTGAACATGTATCTATGAGATTCTATTAACTGGCATGTCTTTTTATCACAAAATATCGGGGGAACAAAAATATTGTTATCCCCATTTGTCCAAAAGTTGGGGGTACGATAAATGCTTAATAAAAATCAATGCAAAAGCCTACAAAGAAAACTTGGTATGCACAAACCAACGGAAACGCGTTTATAAGTCGAAATAAAACTACCAAGTAAAAATCTAAAAAGCAAAACTATGCGCAAGGAACAAAATTTGATGAGCTGACTCAATTGAAAATCACAGAAGCAGAAGTCATCAGTTGACGGTCGGCTTCAGTAAAAAAAGTCGGAAAACAGCGAAAGTGGCAAATCACGGCAAGAGCAAGTTTGCTGTCCTCTGCGAGACACTAACGCATGTGAAGCAGAAACAGTTGTAACATTAGTACAAAGCACGGAAAGTTCGCATCAAAACTAGTGTAGACCTCTGAGACAAGAGTACTTGGAAGCTATGGTCTGGTATGAAAGGGAAATACAACAACTTACGATTAGTGAAGACCGATAAATCTGGCGACGAAGGCTAATCAATCAGTGAATTTTTTGATAGGAAATTGATTTCATCTAACTCTACGTATCCTCAGTACTGAAATATTATTCAAATAGAACATGAAAACGGAGAAACTTAGTTTAATCTATAGGTGGCAACCGTGATTTTTATGTTATTTTCGGCCTCGGGCATTCATTTTATGAACTCATTAACTTCATGTGTGATGTGAGAGAAATGATTAGGTTGTTCAACAAATGTCACAGTATAATAATCGCAAATCAGTGGCCTTCTGTCAACAATGAAGCGAACTAGTCGAGGTTCCTTCGCGCATCTGCTTCATTGCAGACGCGTCGTTGTATTGCCTGCACAGCGTGATGAAAGACTGATGGTGTTGGTCGTAGATCGCGCAAATTTATAGACAAGTTTTGCATTTCGCGCATGATGGATTTTGCTTTGATAGGAAAATGTTGTTTTGCAAAGGATGGCGCTTACGGGTTTAGCTGTATTTTCCTAAAGAACCACGCAGCTTATGCAGTATTAGCAAGGCGCAAAAAACAACCGTTTGCTTTAAATCGTTAGTGGGAGTTAAACCCTGACCAGTAAGATGCTAGATGATGATTAGTAAGATGCTAGCCTGCTGCAAGTCTTATTTACATGAACATGGCTATCGAGATCAAGCGCTTTTTCTTCACTGACAGCGTGGGTAAACAAGGAAATAAGGTTGCCTAGACTCGCAATCTTTTTTCTTGCCGCAGGTAGAATTAAGTCAACTTTTCCAAGTGAATGTCAGCTTGATCATATTTGTAGTAGCCACAGTTTTTTAAGTTTTTTTGAAAGACTGAAACGATCTCTCGAATTTTCCAACGGTCTCTCAAATTCAGTAGAAACTCCCTTTACTACCACCATGAAAATACACGAAAACCTTGCTTTACGACCATCTGGTTAGTCAGACAAAATAGTTGCGTTCTCTCAAAATGTCTTTGCGGTCAGCAAGGTCAAACCTTAAAAAAATGTTTATAGCAACTGACCAACTGACAAATAAAAATCTAAACATAAGCGTTTGCCTTCAGGCATCCCAATCTGACAAGGTATCTTTAATTCTTGTCGTTAAACCGCAAGCCAGTCGTTTTGACAAACATAACCGTCTTGAATGTCCTATTAGGGTGGTGAAATGAATCAGTAATGATTATAGCCTTCCTTCTGTACTCGAAAAAAACATTAAAGGCGTGTACGATGGAGGCAAACGATAATTGTTACTTGAAAAAAAATTATTTGGCTGTAACGCAGTGATTTATGTCAAGTAACTTTACTTGTCCTGCGAAGCAAACGGATCTGTCTCAACGTGAATCAAAACGTTTTTTTCTAAATGGGGCTCTTAATGTCAAGAGGATAATAGTATCATGTTCTCCGAAGGCTGCTATCCAAATATTTTTGTCGATGAATCGTCGAAAGAGCTCTGAACTACGTAGAACATCAGCAAAGAGGTTGCAAGGTGTGATGGACCGCAATGTGGGTTTGTGAGATGGACTGATTCTCAGTGGTTATGATGCCACTTGTTTCAGTTGGCTGTTATCTTTATTAAGTCATGTTGTTGTTCAGTCGAATTCTGTTTATTTCAACGACGGTTTGGAGGGCGGCCTCTTCTCTACAGTCGAAATGCTTATCAAAGCTTAAAACTTCAGCAGCGATTTTGTTCAAGCTTGGATAAAGCGTCTTCACGTAGGGTGACCATATTCTTATTTTTCCAATGATGGGCGGGCGGGCGCAACTAAGGTGATGACCATTTCAAAGAGCGGTGATTGCAACTTGAGTTTGTCTGGCATCAGCATAAATTACTGAAATGTTTCTGAAATTTCTGTTATAGATTTCCTCAAGATAAAGTGAACAGCAAACAAACGGTCATCACATTTTCTGGAAACGGCAACACAAATTTTCCCCCATCAATTTTCCTCTTGTCTCCGGGCAAACTGTACTTCACCGGGGCAGTTAAATAACAAACCTCAGTACACCTTGATATGAACCGAAAAACTGGACAACATCGGCTAGAACGGGACGTAAGGTCCTTTTACTTTGCGTCATGTGCTTCTGTACACACGGGAAACTTTTTCGCCCATCTGGAAATATGTCAGTGTGGCTTCCTCTTTCATAACCTTCAATAAATTGACGATCGTCATGACGAAACTGTCTGAATCCGTTACTGCAAAATTATACGCAGACTGGCTTAAAGTTAAATTCCAGGCACGTAGTGACACGTGAAGTTGTCGTTTTGTCTCCTGTATGTAATAAGCGTTATAGAATGCTTTTGGTATGCGCGTTTAGAAACTGTTCGGGGTTAGCTTGTGTATTTTCAATACAGGATGAGTATAAGCCTGTAAGTATTGGAAAAGGTTGGTGAAAGCATCGCGTGCTTTTACGATCTGAGTCGAAGTATTGCGTGCTTTCTCAAATAAAGTCTAAGCATCGGGATTTATTACTAGCCGCTTAGACTACTGCTTCAAATAATGCATGAAAAGCTGCGGCTCATATCCTACAGCTTCCTGTATTTCCGCTTTTTCTTGAATTCATCAACGCACACTTGACTTCAAAGCTTATTGCAAAAGTCAGGGGCACGCTTAAAATGTAAGTTGCCCGCAGCTGTATCGGTTTGCACAGCTGTATCGGTTTGCACATCAGAGGTAGTGACTCAGTTTCACAAAAACTGAAAAGACCTTGCAAGCCTGATGTGAGGTACGCTGCAGATGACGGCGCAAAAACAACACCGGATGTGTCCGTTTGAAACACCGCGACTATTGTTTGCAGCAGTCGCAGTAGGCCTACAAGTTTCTGGCAATGGTGCTATGCTAAACTATAGGACTTGTTACCGAGCATGGTATCTACCAAAAGTCGGTGGCACGAGTGTATTCTTAGAGAAGAAACCTGACGTTTTTCGACTTTATAAATGCATCATAATGCAGATTCGGTTTTTCTAATTTCGAAAGCTATATCAAATTTCATGGCGTTATTAGCTGCATATATACCTAATGTCTGAATCTTTGTTATCGGTTTTTAAACTCTCACGTAAAAGTTGTGTTTCTCTCATGAAGTAGCATCTTGTAAGAAAGTTGCGTAATTATTGCCTTTCTTGTCCTCATATTTCTCTTAAAATACCTTGATAGGCTGTTGGAACAGTCAGTCTATATTGCTAAACCCAGATAGTGCTGTGCAGCGCAACAAGGGTAACCGCTGGTAATCTTGTTGATCCTCAAGCTTGCATGGTATGCTACAGTGGTTAAACATTTACTACTTTATCAGGTACAATGTCCAGGTCAGTTGGGTATTCGAAAACGTTATTCGACATAATCTCCGTCCGATATTGACACTTACTTTACTCCACCTTATCGATGCAATACGCCTTTTAACCACATCAATATCCCCATCATGGTGAAATAATCCGTAAATTGCATGCCGTGGGCTACCCTATAATAGGAATGGTCTACAACCACTGATTGCTTTTCTGCTCAGCAAGGTTGAGGGAACATAAATAACAGGTAGCTACGCTTTGGTGCTGTTCAAGAACTGCTTACCCATCAACCGGAAAACATTTCGCAAAGGAGATAGTAAAACAGCGACGTGTTCTACGCACAGATCGTGAAATCACCATTTTCAAATATTCACCGCACACTTGTAGACGCGGGTCATATTACAAGCGCTTAAAAGATTAAAGCTTATTGTTTTCCTAGAAGTAAGGTCGCACTGCAACAGTCAAGATAGGCTGTTTTTGTGTTTCCATTAAATAACCTTCGATCATAACAACAAATGTTTTGAAACTTGACAACGAGTCTTATTATTGCAAAAGGTTTGATGACTTCAAGTTCTTTCAAAATTTTGTTCCTGGTCCAGACGCAACTTTGGTAGTTCTGTTGTGGATCTTACTTTCAGAAATTCGCCGCTTCACTCTCATAAAAAAAATTTCACAGTTTGAAATGTGACAAATTTCTTCACATTTTAGCGGCCTTTCACATACTTTTAAAGCAGGGCTGGGGAATTAACTTGTCTCGGGGGCCACTTGGAGAAGGCCGTACTTAGTGGAGGGCCGTACCTTCTATTTTAATGCAGTGTTTCTCAACCTTTTTCGGTTCGTGACCCCTTTGGTATTTTTGCACAACCTGTGACCCCTTCCTACTCTTTTTTCAATACATATGATATTTTAACCAGGTTTTTTTAAGGTGTTTTAGGGACCCGATAGAATTGAAAGTCGGATCCCTAGAATCAGAGAAAATCGGGTCCCTAGAATCAGAGAAAATCGGTTCCGGAGAATCAGAGAAAGCGGGTCAGGTCCATACCGGGTACTTAACATTTTCCTTAAAAAAACCTGTTATAATCATAACGATTGCAACAAAATGCTGTTCTACAAGAATGCAGCAATCTATCACAATATTTTTACCGGGGTTTTCTGGAAGTCCGCCCTGGGCCGTTAATTGGAAAAAAGACAAATTGGGAAAATAATACGGGAACCAAATAAATGCCAGGGTTTTTATACGGCAGTTGCATATTGCCTGTGTCTGAACAACTACACATGCACACAAAACCCACACATTTGAAGTTGTTACGGTAATAATCAAAAAATGAAGAAGTTATAATCCATATTTATTTCAAAATTTTACTCAAGGTTGTTGTAAGCCATCATAAAGTCCACAAATAGTATTCAAACTCAGTACGGTATAACTTTGGACGTACCGTGTAAGTATAACTTTGGACGTATACGGTACAACGTTTGACGTACCGTCTAATAATTCAACTCAAATATCAGTGCGACATAAACGACAACCTAAAATAAAATAAGCGCCCGTGGGCGGTCTAAAGACTGGGTGACTTTCCGGAAACCCCGGTACCACAAAAATACATTTCATAACATTTAACTTCAAACGGCAATTGAATTTCACAAACATTTTCAATGCGACGGTTGACTTTGCAACCGTATAGCCAATTTCGAACTTCGTGGTCGAGTGCTTGACAGTGCTAATCTTTTATCATACGCGACTATCCTTTGATTTCGTGCCTACGTTTTGATGTGAGCTAGAACTGAAAAACACTCTCGCAGGCATATATTGTGGCAATAAAAGCAACATTTCGAAAGCCAGTTCAGACCAATGTGAATAAGATTCATACACAGCTCATCAGAACAGAGAAAATGGCATTTCCTGAAAAGTATCATGTGCTGATGAATCATTCCCAAGATCGCAAAATTGGTCCTGTACTTCATCAAGAATATTGGCTATAGCCAGAGAGGTAGAGAACGAATTTCGTAAAAGCATCTTCTCCTTGCGTTCAGAGAATTATCATTGGAACTCAATTTCAAGATATTGAAGGTGGTCTCTTATAGATGTCTTCGAATTCTTAGTAAGTTCTTCAGTTTTTTCAACAATTGACAATTTCTCAAACATAGCAACGTTCCTTTCATTACTTTACCAAGTCAGTTTTTCAACATCGAGTAAAATACTTGCAGATTCGTCGCGAAGCTGGATGATGTTTGTAACCTTTAGCTTTACACCTTCCAAAATTTTCAGCCAAATAAGCGAGACTTTTTCAACCAAATATTGTCACTAATACAAGACAACACCTCGTGTGCTTTCATTTCTGAGAATAACTTTATTTCATCCTTCATCACAAAAACGCGGTTTAGAAAGTTTCCTTTTAAATAGCCTGCATACAGACATGTGGAATAGAAAAACTCGTGTGTCTAAATCAAGTCTTTGCAGAATTCTTTAAACGGGCAAGTGTTAAGGCTTCCAGATTTGATGCAATTGATAATTAATTTTTATCGTGGAAGCCAGCACATTTTACAGAGGAGTAACAATCATAAGAGTATTTCCACGGCAACTTTGCAGAATCAAAATATTTTTCCTTCTCCCGAACATCTTGCACTTGTTGTAGTGTGCAGTTCCTCACAAAACAGGAACTTAATGTCTTCCGAATGATTACGAGTCATGAAAACAAGCAACTGAGCACATGAAGCAACATCAGTTGACTCATCCACAAAAAGCATTGGAATTGTGATGTTTTCATTTCAGTTATTACCTGGTCTTTCACATCTTCCGGCAGATCTGAAGTGCGCCTCTGATCAATTTCGCTGCAAAGAGATATTCGTCTCGTGTTGGCCTTACTAGTTTTTCCAAGAAGTAGTTTCACTGCTTCCAACAAATAGGTTTTGCAAGCGTTTTTTTTTCCAGTGGTGTGTTTTTTGCTTGGCAATTTCAAGTGCGACTTCATATGATGCTTGTCTTCTTGGTAGAAACATCCGGCAAGGTAAGTCTCTGACGTTTCATACTTGCTTCACGGCGTCGGAAGAATTATATAACTTCTTGTGGCGCGATTGGAATGCTTTGTCTCTAAATGACGTATTAATTTCGAAGTCTTCATATACTTACCACTGACAGGCTTTATACCGCTGCAATACGCTGCTTCCTGAATGTTGACTGCAACAGTCAACAGTTGGTAGGCTACCTTAGTCAACAGCTGGTTTAAAACTAGAATAAATTATTTGTGACTTGTTGCAAGGCTTTGGCTCTAATTGCTGTACGAACTTCGAAGGTTTCACAACTTCGAAGGTTTGCTGTATGAACTTCGAAGGTTTCGAAGGGCCACATTTGGCCCACGGGCCTCTGATTGCCCATCCCTGCTTTAAAGCATGTGTTTTCAAATCAAACCCATTTAGGTCAGATTCATAAAAAAATTATTTTCTGTTGGCGAAACATTGACGGTATATGGCTGAACGATCATTGAAGTTTACTCTCATCGCGATTCCGTCAAACTTTAGATATAACGCTATTTTTACGAACATTGAGCATTGCTAAACAACTACCAAGGGATCATGAAATTATGATAAGCTTGATGTACGCAACCTTGAAAAATGCTGTTAATGTTAAAACAATAAAAAGAAACGTTGAATCCACGTAGTGATGATCTGCTCAGTGGTTTTAAGCGAGTTGTAAGATGTAGTGTGTGTGCGACAAAAGTTTTCCTTATTGTTTCTTCCTTGGCGTTTTTACTTAACATGAAACTTCACCAGTTTAAAAATTCGGTGCTGTGCGACAATGCTTTGTACGTTAATGTTAGTGTTAACATAATTGTGGAAAATACAGGTTGTTAGGAACAACGCTTCAGCAATTCAATTTGTTTTCATACTAGTTTTTCTTCGAAAAAATTGCAGCTGCTTATGGCTTACTTTTTCCTTTCCTAGATTTACAGAATCTGTTTATAAAGTACTCCATGACACAATTGGCGGGATCAACTAAGTTTCATCGTCAACTCATCCATGAAAGACTATTCCCGAAAAAACTCTAGAAATACTTTTTTATGAAAAGGTTGGATTTCATTGCAGTTTTGCACTTAAGTCTTTATGATCGTGAGATGCCAATTCCTGGGTGACTATATTGACTCTGCTAAAACAGAAAATTAAGGACCATGAAACGTATCCGATCGTCAGGCCGCAGATTTCTGAATTGATCATTTTAGAAAAAACATCTTCATATGTTTACGGGTAAGCCCTACTTTATTTCTAATTTTATTTATTTGTTTGTTTGTTTGCCTCAGCTACATGCTCCACATCACAAGAGTTATTCAACGAATACAAGGACACAAACGATGCTTAGACACAACACATCGCAAGTCAGGTGTTAGGTGATACACACAGACAATATTGACGATCAAGAAAGAAAGACAATGCACCAGTACTGTACTGCATTCCCTATTTCTCATACAGATGCGTTGCATACTGGAAGAAACATGGAGATTCGTAAAAGGCATCAGATAGTTGAAGTGAGCGAATAAAAAGTTAGATGAAGATGCACGTCATTGAACAAAAGCATATAAGTTGTTTCTTATCAAGGCATCAAGGGTTATGACTAGGGCAACCAAAAGTCAATAAAGTCAAAAATTTTCTGCCTTTTTGAAAGTTCATGAAACATCCACAAACCAAATTTCACGCTCATACCCTGAGGGAATCCCAAGTTACTAGGTCAAAAAAAGTCAAAATTTATCATTAGGTCAAAATTTATCGTTAGATCAAAATTTTCTTGCAGAGTTTTTTTCTCTTCATCGTTACTTTATTGAAACCACAACAACAGATATTGATATGCTTTTGCAAGTTTAGTTGCAATTCTGCAATAATAGTGGTTTTTTTTGCGGCTTATGGCGTAATAATGTTGTTTGCCCACTACTGGACGATTTAATAGTATGTAGGATACGCCTGGTAAGGCAAGAAACGTGGTCTTACAGTACTTGGTTTGGTAAATGTTCGATCCATTATGCATATAACCAAGGGCGTACACAAGGGGGATTGGGGTTTGGGTTAAAACCTCCCGCTGAATGTTGATATTTTACAAAGACTTTATTATAAGGCGAGTGTATAGGGCTTGATGTTTACAAAAATAAGGGGAGTGTGTGTAGAAGATAATGTCTATTATGTCAACAAACTTCGCTTGAAAACATGAATATGACGTCAAATTGCGACGTCACAAACAGCGCACACCAAACACAAATCACCACCATACGCCACTGAACGAAACCCCCCCATGAAAATTTTCTGCGTACGCCACTGCATATAACGTTTCAACTTTATGATGTTCTCAGGTTTGACTCTACTGCAGTTATTTATGTACTTATCAATATATCATTCCCAAAGTTAAACAACCAAATATGTCAAAATTTCGAGTTGCAAATGCAGATAATTTATATGTCAAAATAAAGTCAAAATTTGTAAATTATAAAGTCAAGATTTTAAGTTTTTTGGTCAAAAAATTGGTTGCCCTAGTTATGAAAAAATAAGTACCTTGATGTGGCCGAACACTTACGTTGCTTGGATGTAAAGCAAAATACGATAGCCATTACTGTACGCACCTCGGAGGCGCTTACTAGACTGTGTGCACTTGTACTACAGTTTGCAGGTATACATTAGCATACAGTAGGCACGAAACAGGGTGCTGTTAGTGTTAACTGCAGTAGAACCAGGCCCATAGCCAGGTTTTAAAGTTTGGTGGGGTAAAATACATTTTTAGGGGGCAAGATGTTTGGTTTTACTATATGTTTGAAACAGATTTACCTGGTAACAACACAATTTGATGTGGCACAAAAATATTTGGGGACACTGCCCCCGAATGTCATCCTGTGGCGTAGCCAGCCCAAAAATTTGCGGAGAGGCAAAAAATTTTGGGGGGGGTTCACTTTGAGCGATCAGCAGTATTTTGTTTGGGACACCGCCTCTCAAAGCATAAAATGAGTAGATATTCTAAAAATATTTGGAGGTGACATGGCCCCTGGTCCCCCTTGGCTACGCCTATGCCGTGGCTACGGCCTGAGTAGAGCACTGGGCAAAGGTGTCGTTGAGTTTATCTGCCGCGCAATAAACTCTTTCCACTTAACTCTGAATGCAATTGCATCCTTTAATGAGACACACCAAGATATTTGACTTTCTCAGTAAACTTAATACCCTGCGCCATTCACCAAGTTGACAACTGGTGTAACAAACTGTTATTTTTTTCTGGGAAAAAGCTACACCTGGTGTCTTTTTGCAATTAAAAGCAATTTGATGTTCAGCAACATAATCACTACAAGTATTCAAAATTTTTTGAAGAGTGGTGATGTTATAGGCCCAATCACACGTACAACATCAGAGAACATCTGTTGATCGCAACCATATTTCCCACAGTGTACCCCGCTCTGACTTAGCCCAACAGAACTAGAATTTGTCAATGCAAATAGGGAATAGATATGAGTGAGAGCTCCCACTTGTCTCATCACTCACTCCCTTAGTTACAGCGAAGGGGTCTGAAAGACAAGCGCCCCACTTCACTTGTATGGTCTGGTTCTTATATCAGCTCCCCACCTGTCTTTATATACACGTAGTACATGGGCTTGATTAATTTTGTAAACAAGAGATTGTGGTTGGTTCCGCCGGATGCCTTAGATCAGCTATGTCCAACCCACAGTCCGCGGGCCGCATGCGGCCCAGTCTAAGGTTTTGTGCGGCCCAGTTTAGGTTTTCGCTGTAGTGAAAGTATCCCATGTACTAACAACCTGTCTTTATTTTGACAATTTTAAATTTGAAATTTTAATGCAGGTGGTCCTCAGTGCCGCTTTATCACGTCTGTTATCATTGCAGTTTGGATTCGAATGTTTTTAGTACATTAGCTTAAGCTAAATTTAGTTTGCCAAGATCAAAGTAAGCCATTCAATGTGCGGCCCTCAATAATATGTCAATCAATGTGCGGCCCTGGCCAAGATAGTGACATAATTTGTGGCTCAGTAAGCCATTTGGGTTAGACATAGCTGCCTTAGATGATCTAGAAATGCTGCAAACACTGGGGACTTTGATTAGATATTACTGTACAGTCTACTCGAGTAAAATTACATACAGATCATTACCATATTCTGGCTTGAAACCAAACTGATTATCAGTGGTGGTAAGAAGTGGTGAAATGCAGGATGAAATATATTGCTCAAATGGTTTGGAGATAATTATTTCAAGAGAAACAGGTCAGTAATTACCAGCATCACTTGCGTCACCATTCTTATTTTTGTAAATAAGTATAATAACAGTTTTCATGCACTGTTAAGGAATTTGTCCACGCATTAAACGCGCATTGAAAAGAAAATGAAAACACAGTTATGTGCTCAGCCAAAATTTCATCTTTACCAGCAGCCTGGTTTATGGAGAGTTTGGGGATTAGTGCTGCAAGCTTATCACTGTTGGACACTGGATCATTCACATCATCAAAATTTTCATGGTTGTTTACATTTTGGTTAATACAGTGGTCACTATTGCTGAACAGCAAAACATTTTGTGGTGTATTCAATAATTCTGCAAAAAGATTTTTTTGTACAACGATGCTTCATTTCCGGTTGCACCCCACTGAGGATGGAAGCCCGGATTCATTGTAACCTTTTCAGGTGTTATGACAAAACTATTATGTAGAGTGGTCCTGCAGAGAACTTGCAAGTGAACCTTCACTGCGCTTTTCCTCTGCAATATGGCCTAAGACAGGCGATAGAGAGTCACTTTACAAAATATTTTGGGCCACGTTTGTCACTACTAAAGTTTAACAACGTCATTCTCTGACGGAGGACGTCAGGCAATGTGGGAGACAGAACTAAAGCTTGATTTGTTTTTCCACTGAAATGCATTCAACTCACAGCAGGTGCATAGGTGCTTATTGTAATGAACACCTGCTTGAGGTCAAGAGAACTCAAGTAGTAAACGTAGATCATGGTTGGCTGCATTTCAGCGAACTTCGATGATCCATCAAAAAAAGATGACCAGGCACGCGACTGTGCCTTTCTCTTCAATTTCTTTCTACCCAGAATATTTTCGCGTGGTAGCTGCAACGTTTGCTGTAAAATTAAAGTGGTTCCTGAAGCGAGGGTCTGTTTTGAAAAAGGTATGGAAGCAAAGTCGCTAAAATCTTGCTGTTAACTCCTAATATCAGGTTTCAGTCATTTTCCACATAAAATGACTCATAAAATAATGAAATTTTAGTCGTATAGCCCACGTAAACTAACGTATTTGGAGTGTTGTAACATAGTCTTTAATCACACGCCGTTTATGGATGATCACACGCACAATTTCATTGTTTTGTTCTCTGCCACTTTCGCTAAGAAGTGTGAAGTTAGTTGACACTCTCTTTATCTCCAACTCAATAAGCGCCTGCTTAAAAAGCCCAATACACTGTTGCGGTTAGCATTTGAAGACACCCATTAGCCCAGGTCTAATGGCAACGTTTGTTTTGCGAGGATACTGGGATGTTAAATAACATAAAAATTTCTACCTAATGGATGTTTTTTGCCGCATATGTTTTCAATTAATGCACATTAACAAATAAAGCCAAGGTTTTTTACTATTTTAATAACATGTGCTTGAGTTATTAAAATAAAGATGAATCTCTATTTTTTAACAATATTTTACAAATAATATTTGATAGGTATTTACAAAAAAAATTGGCAGTGTTTCCCAAGCAGTGTGCCATTTAAAATACCCAGGGTTGCCACGAGCTAATACGTTTTTTAATATATCATTAAAAATAAATTCACCAAATCGTAAAGCCAATTGCTATGAGTTCGTTACTGGGTCTCCCAAATTATACTTCTTTTCAGTAGGGTTCCAAAAACCTAAAAACTGTTGGGAAACACTGGATTCTAACATACAATTTAACAGACTGCCGTATATGATTCACATAACAAAAGCTTTGTTAAAATGCGAGTATGTCATTGCGGCAATTGGCCATATACATGGCAACTAGTCATTTCGTTAAACGTGCCTACTGGTAAATCATTGCTCCAGGGTTGAAACGGTTTTAAGCTTTTATCGCGCGAATTCTCCTTAAAAGTGAGCAAGTTACAGTTACACGGTAAAGTCAGGGTGATGAATTCGGGGAAAATTACAAAAGCAAGCGCTCACAGAAATTCACAGCTTACTTTCACAACGCAGTAACTGATTAATTTACCAATTATTGAATGAGGCCTATTTTGTTTGAATGGCAATCATTACTACTTAAAAATCATTACTACGGCTCTGCTACGTAAATACAAGTACCTATTTCTCGAAAGATGCAGAAAATCTAACAACGTATGGTTACGTGCTTTGATGCAGTCAGATTGTTTGTACTCGTCACTATTCTTTGAACACTATAATCGCATTTTACTCTGTGA
>Ga0210059_1002967_pt1 | contig 26914 bp, 15 predicted proteins | sample Ectturendosymbi2_FD_188042 | JGI IMG/M metagenome (GOLD analysis project Ga0210059, IMG submission 188042) | Ecteinascidia turbinata endosymbiont from Florida, USA - Sample 2 (SPAdes) (version 2) | ecosystem: Host-associated > Tunicates > Ascidians > Unclassified | place: Key West, Florida... | reverse complement strand
AAACTAGGTGTGATGTATCTGTAAAGCAAATGTTTCGCACTTGGATTAAAACATTGCTGCATTGTGGGTTTGGTTAAACTCAAGTAAATCAGATGACTTACGAACCAATGCATTCAGCACAAGCACGAAGTGTAAGAGTCAACGAAAAAATATATTTTGGATCTGTTGGCCACCATTGTCGTGACATTAGATGAAGTTAGGATATATATATTTGATCCTTATTTCCGAGTCAAGTCCTACGTTTTGAGCTATACTTTAGGTCAACATACAGCTAAATAAATACTGTAGGCTACTTCTCTAACGTTTTGATTGAATTCCTGTTTTCCAATGGTTGAAAACAGTCTTTTGCCAGACTCCCCATCCCAAAACTAAGTCTTCACAATAGTGATGATTTTTGTCTTCGGCAAAAGCTTCGCAAAGACTTGCCTGAAAATCTCACTTTCTAACATTATATACACTAGCATCATTACATTATGCGCTGTCTGTTTCTGAATACGTGACAACCAACGTTACAGCAAAACATTTCTGCACGGAACAAATCGGAACAGCTAAATTTCTGCATGGAACAAATCATGGCTGTACTATGGTCTCTCACATGTGCCGCTGTAATACTCTCCCTGTCACAGGAAAATAACCTGTATAACAGTATACCACACAGGGTGAAATCTCGGACAGAAGCAGTTAAATATCTTTCACGGTCTCTAGAATCTTAAAAACTGCTAAAAATTATTTTATCGAAGCTAAAATTTATAACCTAACAGAATCAGAGATACCACACCAAACTCTGTTTCAACATCAACTTGGCGATGTGTGGCCTACCATCCAACATGAAAAGCTGTTCACACAAAACATCACTTTTATTTTTGAAACCTATCCAATTACAAAACCTTAAGAGAAAAAAGTGGGGGGGACACGGCATATAATGTTCCCCCCGTCTGAAAAAGTGGGGGGACACGTCCCCCGTGTCCCCCACCAAATTGCGCCCATGGTTGTATGATCGTCTCTGTGATATGGACCACGAGTCTGCAATAAAAGTCATTATTATTAAAAAAAAAAATTCTGAAAAAAAATTGATTATGAAGTGGGGTTATTCAAGCTTGTTCATAACCTCTTGCCTGTTCTCTTAAGTCAATTTCTAAATTGCATTTGTATTGAACATGCATTTGTAGCATTAGTGCTGTCGAACCCGCTAGATTTCAACATTTTTGTGGGCTTGTTTTGTGCAAAGCGGCAATTACTGTAGTTGCTCAAAACAGTTCCACGCAGACTCTTGCCTGGAATGCAAGGCTTCCGACGTGGCACCGTATGTTCAGGCCTTGCACATACTTTCAATTTCCGCATGATCGGTATTAACAATGAAAATGTTTATAAACATTTTTATTAGAGATGAGCAGCAGCGGAAACGGAAGAAAAAAGCAGGACAATGACCCCGCATGTAAAAACTTTTACAGAATAGGTAAAAATTAAATGACCCTTGGGAGAAACCTGGAACAGCTCGGGAAAAGCATATTTAAACATCAGAAAAATTTTGAGGTTTTGTGAAATGTTTGAAATTTGCTCAAGGCAAAATGGTGGTCAAATTGCTAGAACATAGTGCGGAAGTTGCAGATGGCCCTTTTTATTTTGGGATTTTGGTAACATGTCAGACAAACTGTTTTTCACCCAATTGCTTTTTCCCTCGTACGGCACTAAGCAGCAACGAGTTACAAATGGAACAAATGCAAGTTACAATGATGAGCTACGAATTAGACTACATGACTTTTTACATGTCCTGGTTTTGGCAATTTGAAGGCGCTGCAGAGAAAGTTAGAAAACACGTTTTATTGTAGCTACCTACGTTGAAATCACCTTAGAAATAGGGCAGCAGAAAATGTTTGAATCGGTTGCTGACCGATCAATCCTTGATAAAAAATCATCTTACATTTGTCACCGCTTGGGAATTTATTCTAGTCAAAAACTATACCACGGAAACCAAAAAGGTTATGTTGATCGAGCTATTTCCATTTATTCAACATTGGTGACACCCAAGGTGGAAAAAACAGAGCTGTTTGAAACAAAATTGCTGGTTCCATACTTGTATAGAATGTCATCCAACGACAAAACTTTTGATGCGTCACTTAGAATTTATAAGCATTTCACAGAACTACAATGCATGGTAGTATGGCCTTGTGATCAAAATGCACACGATTTGTAAGCAACACAAGATGCTAGTAACGCAGATTATTGCATTATGTCTGGTCATGTTCCACACAAGTTGGTCGAACGTTCCTTGCAATTGAATAAGTAGCAGACACGCTCCGAAATTCCACACCAACTTGAGTTTATCAGCGACCTTCAACCAAAACAGAGCTATTTGTTTTTCAGTTGATAATATTTGTTCAACTCAGTTCCACGTCTGTGCCAAAAACGCAGACTGCATCGAATACAACAGTTCAGTTTACCGATGCAACTGCAAGAAGGGATATGACAACAACAAAAGCAGCGAAATATTTGAGGATCATTCAACACATTCGTTTGGTGAACTGATACCCGCAGGAACGTTTTGCCCAGGTTGTTGGAAGCAAATTCGAGCTATGTAAAGTGGGAAGTGTTATTTAATATTTTAATTCATGTGCTGAGGTAGAACTTAGGTTATTGGTAATTTTTTTGCGGGTCCAAGGGGCAATCACCAAGTGGCGATCAGTGTACTGTAATATATGGAAATTTATTTCTGAGAGAATAGGTTTAGATATGTAGATTAATTTTCCTATAAAGAACGAATAGTATTTGTTCTATTTAGTAATGATATTGACACATTGCTATTGGTATTACCATTGAAACAGAGTAGCACTATGATTTGTAGCTGGGGTGACAAGATTTCGTATACCTGAGCGTGATTGTTGCAGTATTTAATCGAAATCGATGAGAAAGAGATTTCTCTGAGCTTTTGTTTCGTGACAGCACAAAACTTCCAAGTAACTACATGAGCGGAAAGTTTTCGAAAATTTAAAACCAGCAATGGCAGAAACCAAAATCCTGAAATGCGTGGTGGAATATAAAGTGGAAAACAAAGGAAAAAGTCCACGGAAATGCTGATATTGTAGAACCCGGTAGTCAAAAACACTAAGTGGTAATTAAACTTAAAATTTTTCATTGCTAGCGCCAAAAATCTTGACGAAAAAATTGAAGGTTTATTTTGAGTAACAAGAAACATGATTCCAAAAACAATATCAGGTTCAAATAACTTCTATGCCGTAAGTTTTCATTTAAATAAAAAAATGCAAATTTTAACCAGTATTTTGACAAGTTTTCTACAAAATCACAAGTCACATGTACTATCATGTCTGCTGATCTGATTGAAACGTTCCTCAGGTTGCGTTTAAGCGTTCTTAATAACATTATTCGAGTGTTCTCATCAAATTTACAATTTTTACCAATATAAGATTGCACTAACACTGAATTTGAACTCCAATTCTTGGATAAAGCCCTCAGCTGTTGCTAAAAATTTTCTAAAGTGCGATTTTTGCTTGATCTTTGCTGGTCATGTGTGATGTTGCTTCGGTTTACAATGTCGACCAAGCGAGAACACAACTTATTAAATAACTAATATTTTTTGCTTACGAAATCGATTCAAGTATTTCCTCTCAACCAACCGTTGTCTTTTGCAGTCTCGTTGTTACACTTATTCGCGTAAACAAGTGCTTCGGATGTGACGACTAATCTATAGATACACCAACATTTGCACTCGCAGTTTATCTGCAAGCGTTGCAAGTTTTTCTACTGCAGAATAAAACAAAAACAAGGATAAGGTGATGCACTTACATGAATTTTTTAATTACGTTTATTTCTCAGAACCGTGACACAGCAAACGACATATCGCCAGTTACACCAGGTAGTGTTGGCGACGAAGTATCAGAACTGGTCTATGTTTCAGTGGTGTCACAAAAGCCGAAAACCGACTCTCTTGAGTTTTATGAATCTTTGAAACTTCTAACTTAAATAAAAACGACTGTTCCAAGTTTTTTGTTTAATTTCACCGTTGTAAACGTAAGTAGTGGTTTGACAGCAAATGCCAATACGCTGTTACGTCATGTCATTGCCGTGGAAACGACATTGGCATTTCATTGCTTGCAAGTCTTTGTCTTATGGTTGAAGTACTTGTGCTAGTTTTGCACAGAGAATCAGACAAGGTGCAAAATGTTAAAGTTTGGAAGTAGCACTTGGCCCCACAAGGCCCGCAGAAGCCACGATCGTGTCTTGTTCATATTTAGTCATAACTCACCAGCCGCTCGAGAGCTATTCAAGCCCTCTGAAGATGCGGAAAGTCTTGTAGTATCGATTAAAAGAAAAATTGGAAACTTTTGAATCTTAGCTTCTTTCTAAGTGACATCATAATAGGGGTAGGTTTAGGCTTTTTTGGCCCTTTCATCGGGCCCTGGGCCATAACCCCATAAGGCTATATTTTGTTTCCTTCTTTAGAAAAAATCTAGTCGAAAATCCGCATCTTCAGAGCCCTTGATTGGCCATCTAGCTTTTGTGCTTGGCAAAAATCTAAATGTTTTGATTACTGTAGTCTTTAACGGTCTGAAAAAGCTCGCTTGATTCTTAGTTGAGAGCATTATATTTCTTTTATTTGTGGATATAGCTAGTCTGTTTTTCTAAGAACGTTTTCCTACCTTGATAAACGTTGAAACCCACGACTAATTAGGCATGTTTAACAGCTTCACTTTTTGTACTAAGCAGATATAAATGAATGCAGAGGACATCAACATTGCGATGTAAACGCACACTGCATCAACTCTGTGGGAAGTTACATATGCATCTGCAAATGGGGATTCACCAGCAATGGAATATTATGCAAAGGTGGGGGTTTTATCAAAGCCTTTGTTCCCAAAATAGATTTATGCGTACAACATGCCAACATTGGAATGATCTTCCGATATAATTATTGAGTGTGTTTGTGAATTATTCTTTCAAAATATCCTCTAAAGTGCCGTATGTATGATCGGTCTAAATAAATCCGCATTTCTTTTGTTTATTGATGGAATATTTTCCCTATACTTCAACTTCGTCATAGCCACAAAGTTTTCAAAGTTAAATCATGTCTTTCTTCATATGGCCTGTCCGAGAAAGAAATACATTTTTTTCTTCACTGTCCTCTCCTGAAACGGAGAACTATTAGTCTGTGTTGCAGTTGACTGCATCGCCTCGAACTACTGAGGCAAGCGCAAGCGAAAGATGGTAACTCGGGGCATTAACAAACGGGAAAGCAACCAGCAGCAACAGAGCTCCTCGACGAGTTCACTCTACAATTGGACAAAAGCTAACGAACTACAAAAACCTTGCTTTAAACGAGACACAAAAGCAAACCAAAGGTGGCTCAAGGCCTTGTGAGCACTGTGCACTTTGTGGTTGCTATGGAAAAAATAACAAATCCATGGTACCAAATGTTTCACAATTGCTGACAACAACCAAAACTTTCAAGCTAAACCAAAGCTTGACTTGCGCAGATTTTGGCATTTACGTAGCGACTTGTGTGATGTGTCATGAACAGTATGTTGGTCAAACTAGCAACAAAATTTCCAAAAGATGGTCAGCGCATCGCGGTAATTGGAACAAACAAGATTGTAAAACTGACAGTGACCAGGACCAGATGGCCTTGTCGCGGCACTATTCAGAGAATCACGGCATTGTAAACAAGACACCTCTACACGAAGCATTCACCGTTACTTTTGTCGAACAACCAAGCTGTCACTCTCTGGACATCTGTGAAAACAAATGGTATCACCTAATTGACGCGGAAATTAACATTCAGAACATGATCCTTCCCCATGTGAAATAATTAATACGATGCTTTGTGTTGTTTGACTCAGTCCGATGTTGTCTTCCGCTTTGTGCGTTAGCTTTTCTCTCAACAGCTTGTTTACTCCCACCGCTGCGTTTAAAGCGAACTCGTGGCAGGTTTGAATGCGTACCCAGAGACTTACTGCCCGCACATGGCTTACTCTATTTCTCTACCATTGTTAGTCATTTCACCAAGAGTTAGTTTTTAGTTGGAGAATTTTTCAGTCATTAGCGTCAACTAATTAGATGTTTCAGTCATTTATTTATTTGAGTAAACGTCTTTCTAATTTTAATTTGAGTAAACACATTTATTATTTCATTAGTCAGTTTCTTTTTGTCGCCACTAGCATACTTGACGTCAATCAGTTTGTTAAGCTGCTATGATTTCTGAGCTTGTGTTATGAGATTTTGATTGTAGTCTTGAGTTTGTTTTTTCTCTGCTGTTACTTCAGCCTTTCAACTTTTCACCCGTAAGCATTGCTTGCAATTTTCAGGACTGCGAATGCGTAATTTTACGTGAAATCGATTTCCTATTAAAAATTTGCTCATCGATTCCTTGCTTACATCGTGGAAAGTACATACTTGATCTCAGTTTACAAGTTCGAGTCTTACCCTTTAGTTCAAGACGATCTTCAACGGAGTGTGTTACTGAGAGGGGCTTATGGCATTTCCCCCAGGTCCATTACCGGGCGCCATTTGTTGCAGTTGATTCCATCGCCTCGAACCACTGAGGCAAGCGCAAGATGGCAATTCGGGGCATTAACTAACAAGAAAGCAACTAGCAGCAATACAGCTATCTCGACGAGTTCACTCTACTTACGTGCACTATGATTATATAAGGACATGTGATTTACGATAATTCGCTTGTGGTGACTATCACAGTGACTTGTTACTCATGGACACCGTCTAGCGGTGACCATTTAGCTAGATGTGGCGCCATCTCCAGGCCGCCACATCTGCCACTTAGGTTCGTCAAACCTCACAAATTCATTCTGATTCCATGCGCTTTCATATTAGTAGTAGCGATGTTTACTATTTTTATTATCTCATGTGCCTCTGTTGCAACATAGTGTTTTCTTGTTAAAAAAAGTTTGGTGAAAACTGGCTAATAGAATTATTTACCTTGTATAGTCCTGTTCGTAATTTACCAAGTCCTGAGCATGGCGCTTAGCAGCAAATGATGATGCAGCTGCAGTTCGGGAGTTCTGCAGGTTTGGGGAAAACTTTAGTCATCGTTACTCTTGTAGGGCACTTTGGCCCGGTGTGATTACGCCTTACAAGGCTCCAGTTGCAGATCAAATAGCCTTTTTGACCCTAACACTTGCCCAGGTAGCCTTGAAATGTCTCAAAGTGATAATCCTCTTGCGTAGCTTATCCTCTCTCGTAGAGTTTCTGTCATGTACACGATTTGCGCAGAAGTCTTTACTTTAAGTTCGTCTTCACTGTTTTCGTGAATTCTGCTGAAGCTTCATCAAAGTTAAGGTTTAATTGAAAACTCCATCAACTACGCAAAAGAAAGCAGAATATTCACTCTTTAACGACATTTTCTTTCAAATGTCTTCTTCTGCCGCGGGTAACCTATAATTGTGCAATCATACAATGTACATAAAGGAAAATCTTGACAGAAAGATGCACAGCGACGAACTTTAAAGAGGTTTTGATATATTGCAGAAAAGGTGAAAATAGTCGCAATACGTCAGTGTTTTTTGTTATTCAGTACCTGTGCAGTTATAAATAGTTGCCTACTTTGCAATCAACTCTAACAACTTGTTTGTCAATTGCAGGTACACCGGAACACATCGACATTGCAACCATTTTTATTCATTTTGTAGCTGCATATGTAGCTCTCTGCTACGTAACTGTGGCATTCATTTTTGCCTTTCTTTTTTATCCTACATGTATTCCATCAAAACTTTTGATCAACTCTCAAAAGGAATGATGTAAATTAAATAAACTGCACATGAAGCGTGCTTTGATGCTTGCAAACAAGCATTTCTTCGGAGTCGACATTTGAAAGGGCAATAGGTTTGGGACCATCATATGAATTGAAAATATCGTGGATCGTCTGTACACAATGCCCAGTTTGCCTTTTCAGTTTGAAAATAATTCAGCAGAAAAGCACCCATAGACACTTCTAGTGTACCTAACTCGTAGATAACCCAGGACATGCCGAACAGGATTCAGTACAAACGCTGACTGAAAATGAATTTGAAGTATTGAAAGGTTAGGGACATCTTGCAAATATCGCTCGTGGCATTTGCCTAGCAAGTCAACAATCGTGTAAACTTGCGCACCATCGGCATAACTACTTCTTTTTTTCAACCTAGTCTAGTTGGATTAATATTTTTTCTTCGCATCAGCAACCCAATGTCGATTTAAATTCTTAAAATACTTTATTGAACTTTTACCTTTACGAGTCATCAGTGGCGTTAAATGTAATTTAGAACAATATGCTTTTTAAGCCCAGTGTGAATATATCATGCAATTATGAGATTGTTTTTCACGATGGCCAGCAGAGCTATCCAAAATGGGAGTAATGTCATAGCAAATGCCTTTCATTCATGTTTTGTTTTTGAATTGCCTTTTCAGCAATAAATAAGTTTTCCATGTACATTTAACTGCACAAGCTCCGTCTGAAAACGATATCGTTATTTAGATAATTAGTGTATTAGACTCCTATCGTGGGGTTTCATTTGTCACTTCCGAGCATAGGTGACGGAACCGGGGGGCCGCATGGGCCTAGGCCCCCAACTTTTATTTCTGGGAGGACTTGTGTAAAATGAAAAAACGTTGGAAAATGATGAAGCGCAAAACAGGGCAAAGCCTACATTGGAATGTATAAGAAACCGGTTGAATAGCGTAAAGGTATATGGTAAAATAAAGAACAAGTGTAAAATAGCGAACCAATAATGTGTAAAACTGTGTGGTGAGAGTTGGAAAATCTATAGGCACAAAGGTGGTCAATAAGAAGACAAACTCAAAGTCCGGTAACGTATAAGCTTCACTCAGGGATATTTTTTCACGGTGTTAAAAATACGTTAAGAGATGATGAAGTATAACAAATAAAACAGGTCAATACCCACATAGGAAAGTGAAAAAAAACTGGTTAAATATCATAAGCTATGGGGTAAAATAGAGAACAAAATGTGTGAAAAATAGCGAACAAATGTGTAAAACTGTGGCGTGAGAGTTGGTGAATCTACAGGCACAAAGGCGATCAATAGGAAGACAAACTCAAAGTCAGGTATATAGCGGATAAGCTTCACTCATGTTTTAAAACGTTGTAATAAATAGCCGGGAAATTTGCACTTTTATTATTCACGGTGTTAGTTTTTAAAATAATATATAAAGATTCTAAAAAGATGCGTTTATGGTAATTATTTACACGGTGCAGAACATGAGCATAATCCCAATTGAAAGCATGGCCCCTTTGGGCTGCATGTTGCCCAACACTGCCCTGAAGAAGCCCACTTGAATAGGTGTGCGAAACGTTGGCTGATAATAAAATATAATCACCAGAAGAGCTTATTCATCTGTTTGTTTGATTTGAAACCTGGTGGCAAACGCTACGAAACAACATGAGTAGCAAAAAGAACAGCAAGTGGTAGTATATTACCCAAGTTGAATTGAAGCTGTTTGAAGTTTCCAAAATTGAAAAAAGCTGTTTGAAGTTACCCAAAATTGAACGAAGATGTTCCACTTGGCCAAAATTCGAATGGAGCTATTGCCATTTGGCCAGAGTTGATAAGTCTGTTGGAATTTAGGTCTACCCAAATTTTTCCAATTTATGGACACATTTCTAACTTCACCCAAATTTGAATGAAGTTGTCCCAATTTACTCAAATTTCATGGAGATTGTTAAAATTTACCCAAATGATTTTGATTTCATCAAAATTTGAATAAAGATCTTATAGTTCACCCAGACATTTCTAAATGCACTAAAATTTCAATGGAGCTGCTGTGAACAAGACTGTTTGAAGTTGCCCACAATTGAATGAAGCTGTTGTAAATTGCCAAAATTTGATTTGACTGATGGTCTTCACCGAACTGTTTCCTATTTATCTGAATGTTTTTATTTTCACCCAAATTTGAATGAAGCTTTTCTCATTTGCCCAAATTTAATTGAAGCTGTTGGACCGTACCCAAATGCTCCTAATTTACTCAAATGTTTCTCATTTTACCCAAAACTTGAATAAATTTTTTTAGTTGGCCCAAATTGGATGAAAGCTGTTGGAATTACCACGTGATTCCAGTTCACTCATTGGCAGTGTCTAATTTGCCATCAGGGGCAAAACGAATGGCAAAATAACCTCAGATTATTTTGCCGTTTTGGCCATTATTTTGCTGGTAATTTGGCCATTACTTTGCCTTAGTTGAGAAAACAGACCCTACCTCACTTACACGTGAATGTAGCTGTATACTTTGCCCAAATGTAGAAAATTTTTGCACGAATACTGGCCAATTTTTCAGCTTTGGGGATGCGACCGCATCCCCTGTATCCCCATGCCGCACGCTTATTTGACGGGCCATGCTGTTACTGCACTATAATTTGCAAAGGGACTGCGGGCCGGATGATTTGTTTGGCGGGCCGGATGATTTGTTTGGCGGGCCGTTGGTTGCCGACGCCTGCTCTACCGTTTGCGTTTAGCAGCTACATACGCCAATTAGTCGCTCATGAATTGGTTGATTACAGGATCCACGTCCTATATGCACGTACATATTGTAGAAGACTTGCTTCGGAAGTCGGTGTCTTAGAGCAAAGTCTCTGCTTGGCTTCGATTGAACTCGTGTTGGTGTATATCAGAAGCGTGCAAATATAAAAACCGCAATCGTAACAGCAGCCACGATGACTTCTTGCTCAACTGCAATAGTGGCTGGAAAAAGCATGCAGCAGATCTTGCACTTATAGCAACGAGGTTTTCACAATGCTTTTGCAGGAAATTTTTCCAAGCAAATGGTGGCTTTACTCCAAAATAAAGCTTGGAACTTCAATAAATACAAACCTTTAAACTTGTCAATTCAATTTAAAATATACTTTTTATTTTCCGGCTGAAATCTAAATACAATTGTTCAGGAAAAAAACCAGATAAGTGCATGTTGTATGGATGATGCTTCAAATACAAGGGGCATTAAATATTTGAATGTTGATACTTGGTTGTTGTTTCCCCCCTATGAAAATTTCTGACTACGCACCTGTACTTAGGGGTCGTTGAGGGCTCATAACACATTGAATAAAATTGCTTAAACATGCTGACAAAAGTTAATGACGTCATATTTCAATGCTTGTGACGTCACAGTTGCCAATTCAAACCACAAAAATTTTCTATACTTTTTTGGATTTCCATTTGTGCGCCCCCCACTTTGAAAAACGTTCCGCCACCCGTGCTTCCGAGTTTAAGTAGAACCTATCTACTTCTAACCAGGTCGCGAGTACGTTTCGGACATTGTTCTCTTCTGATCTTTGGATAGCCAAACCAGTGTCCAACACTAGCATGTATCATAGGTTACACTGTATCTTTCAATACATTTTGTAGATATAAGAGATTGTTTGGGACGCCAACAGTGTTCTCAGTTATGTGTAGCTTGTGAAAAATTAGGCCCATCTTTTGGGATCCGAATTAATGATATAAAAAACTTTGTAAGGCGCTTTTAAGTTGGAGCTAATTCCTGAAAAATCGCATAGCTCGACCAACAAAAATAGCCACTTTCGTGGCCTAGATAAGGTAAACACATTTTTGTGATACCCAACGATTGTCGAAGACAACTTTGGTATTTAAGTACGTGAGGACGTTTTGGTGCCCCCTATTTGACTGACCCCCAAACGCTTGGTCTGGATCCGCCACTGCCCTCAATTAGCCGATCCGCCAGCTTAGGCTTTCAATTTTAAACTGAGCTCCGCCTCTGGCTCCTAAATTTTAATCTGATCTCCGACTCCTTTTTTTTGAATTTTAAAAATGCAACTAATCTGCGTCACACCATTTCTGAAATCGCCTTTTGTTTGGTTTATTTACAGTACAAATAAATCACCTTTTCAAGAAGTATACTTCAAAGGAAAAGCAGCCATTGTAAATTGATGGTAACAGACTCTGCAAACCTAGTGCTTTGGTTGTGCAGTATATCCCCCTCTGTTTCGTTAAACGTCCTCATGGTCCACCAGTGGATTGGTTAATCATTTGAAATAACGCTTTGGAGAACTCCTATGAAGCTAACAAACGACGTCACGTCAGATGCTCACTTACACTAAAACTCTGTTCAACCTTACCCAGAAACCTGGAGTTTAAATCGAAACCTCAGCCTCTTGTTTACACAAATTACTGTTATGTCAATATATACCCAGGTTTAGAACGTCGGGGAAATGTTTGGTTATAACACAGAAACGGGCGAAATACCTCTCGATATTTAATAAGGTTTTGGACTTCGAGAAATTTTCAGAATATTGTAATAAACAGAACAGAATTCTGCCAAATTTTGTCAAGACTTTATGCTTGGTAAACGTTTCTGCTCTCTGCAAAAATTAACCTTTATTTCAAACAGTAGTTTAAAAGAATTTTAAACAGTAGTTATCAAACGTAAAATCTCATGTTTTTTCTCGTGACATCGTACTTATACTTTTAAAATCATCATTCCGTGGCTTCGCACGAGACAAGAGAAAAGAAAACATGCACTGGATGCGCATAATCCTATCACCATCGTGTAACAGAAAGCGGCTTGGAAACTTCCGAAGCTATCCACGACAGCACCTGCAGAAATGCACAACATGGGTTTAAGGTCAAGATGATGAAAACAATCTTATTGAAGAAATATGCTCACCTGCAATTGGACCTCCAGCTAAAACTGCTAATCCTCCAGAAGCAAAAAATGCTGCTATTCCAGTCTCTATAGTTTTAGCATTCAGGTTTTGACCAATGGCTGTTACGCTAAAAGTAGTAATTGCTCCAAATATTGTTCCATAAACATTTGCGTATACCATCAAACTCGAAAACCTTGCAAAAAATGTTGGAACCATTTGCGAAGTGGCATGTAGGAAGATAAAAGCAGTAATTATGAACAGGAGGTTTTTCCTTAAAGTATCGATCTTGGACAAAGCTAGTCCTGTCCCAAGCCGACCAACAAAATCGCCAAAGGAAATAAATGATAATAATAAAGTGCTTTCATGAATTGTAAGTCGCAATTGGTCTGCGTAGGGAACAATGAACACAAGTGGAGTAAAAACAGCAAGCCCGAAGATGAAATTTACAAACAAAAAACCGAAGGCCAGAGAGTATCGTCTAAAAAACCCAAGCAAGGATTCTTGTGTCTTTATCTTTGTGGTGTCTGCTGCCCCAGCAACACGACATTTTTTATGTTCCTCAGAAACATCTGCCATGCTAACTTCTTCAGCGACACGTTCATCTTCGTTCTGCATGGTTTCAAAGTGATTCAATAACGGGCTTTCCTTGTCTGCACATACAGCAGACACCGGTCGGATCAGTGATCCAAGTGCGCTTATGTTGAGTGCAATTGCACCGGAAATGAGAAAAGCTCCTCGCCATCCGTATTCCTCCAATAAACGTTGCATCAAATATGGGTAAACGGCGCTGATAATTGGTGATCCACTCAAAACAATGCCGTTTGCAAGAGGGCGCCAACTTGAGAAATACAAGGATATTTGCGATAAAGATGTTATTGAAGCGAATCCAAGTCCACTACCTAAAATAAGAAAAAGCCTGATGGATTGCTCTTAACAAAAATCTTGGCCTACCGCCTGGCAAACCGAAATAATGACCATGAGCCTTTGGTTTATACAACTTTTGCAGGATGACAACTTTTCCTTGTAACGAACTTTTTTATGAATGAACCCCAGTTGTGGTTTCTCTTTGTTTGATTTGCCCTAGAAAATACTTCAATTTTCCGGTATTGAAGTATGTCCTCTCCACCACGGATACAAACAAGGATTCACTCAGCAATTTTTTAAATAGGAAATAGATATTACGTAACATTACACATCTTCAGTCCTAAAAGCTGCAAGTAATGCTTACAGGTGAAAGGTTGAAAGGCTTAAGTAAGAACAGAGAAAATGAACAAGCTCAACAAAAGCAATAAATCAGAACACAAGCTGCGACAAATAAAATCTGGAAAATGCGTCTTTACCAAATAACTGCTTTCACTGGAACTTCAAAACTAACTAACGCCAATGGTCGAGCAACGCAACAGACCCAGTAATGACTGAAACAACAAGCTGTTCCGACTCAGAGCGTTGGTAGAATGCGTAGGCAAGATTGTATTCGTAAGGATGTCAAGTAAACTTTAGGGAGCGGCTTTAAAATTGAATGCTGAACGCTGTCACGGGAGTAAACATCATTACTAGAACATTGAGTGGTGCAAAAAGGTCAAAACACGTCAAAGAACAGCGCAAAAAGTAGCAAAAATTATTTCACTCCGGAGGGATCTTGTTCTCAATATTAATTCGTGCGTCAAGTTAGTGGTAACATTTATCTTCACAGATATCCAGAGAGTGAAAACTTGGTTGTTCGACAAAAGTAACAGTGTATGTATTATGCTTCATCTCAAGGTGGTTTGTTTAATATTTCATGGCTCGTTGAACAGTTCCGCGATAAGGTCATTTGGTCATTGTTATCTTTACAATCAGGTTTGTTCCAAGTACTGCGGTGCGATGACCATTTCATAGAAAATTTGTTGGTAGTTTGGCCAACACAATGTTCATGACAAATCACACAAGTCGCTTCATAAATACCATAGTTTGCGTTGTAGATATCCCTGGTTTGAGCATGTCAGTTTGTGCTTCAGTGGGAAAGTTTAAATTTGGTTATAATTTTTGTGAAACACATGGTACCATAATTTTTGTTGTGATTTATATTGCAACCACAAAGTGCATGTGTGCTTACAAGGCCTTGACCTGTGGTTTGTTCGGTGATTTGTCCGTCACTAATCGAATTTTTTAAATGACCAAAAAAATTAAGTCAATTAGGTCGCAGTGCCTTTTTCAGTCATAAAAAATCTTCCTAAACGAAAAAATGACAGACGTATTTTAAGCCATTTCGGACAAATGACCGAAATGTCTCAGCGAAAAGAAAAACCCACGCCTCTACCCACCTTTGCTTTTCTCTGTTGCTTAAAGAAAGCTGATTGTTGTTCATTAGTTTTTGCCCAGTGGTGGTAGGTCTTTTGTAAGTAATCACTGCCTTCGTATTTAAGTTGTTTTTTCTATCTGTTAGAGTTAGCAGGTGGGGGGAAGATGGAGCCCAAACTTGTGGGTCATCTTTCTTGTCGCATGCGGGGGGCGTTGCCTTTCTTCCCAATTTGGTGCTAATGCCATCATGTTGTTTGTTATGTCCAAAGGGATGTTCGAAGTGTACACTTTTCTTTAAGTCGGTTTAAGCTGCTGAGGTGATTCTTTCTTTCTATTGGTTGAAACACCTCAATCTTATTGTTTCTCCAAATAAGATTGACTTGAATGTCGTCTTTGAGTGGTGTGATGCCCCGTTAATGAGCTTCCTTCATTCCGCTGTGGGTTTACGAAGCCATTAGAGACAAATTCTTCAGCAGTTATATGCAATGATTTACGTCTACGAATTATACTTCGCCCGTTTGTTCGGCTGTGCAAGCTTCTCAGCTCTTACTTCAGCTTTTCAACGTTTCACCCGTAAGCATTGCTTGCAGCTTTTAGAATTGAGGATGCGTAGTGTTACGTGAAATCGATTTCGTATCAAAGATTTGCCGATTGATTCTTTGTTTATCTCCCCTGTGGAGAGTAGTTAGATGAATACAGAAATGTGCATGTTTGAATCATCGCAAAAAGAAAAAGCAGAGCCCATTCGACTGATTCCTCGAAAGCTTGCAGCAAACGCAGAGCTTTTAATTGTTTTTTACAATATTAATGCAATTTTCAAGTTTTATGGTGGTGCAAGACACGTATGCCTATTGTATTTCGTACGATTCTTTATTTTACTTGTTCATAAAAACTATGCTCTACCTTCTACTTCATCTTTTTCATTCAGTATTACCACGAATTTCTTTTCATTAGCCGTTTCGCTTATTATGCTTTTATCCGTACGAAAACACGTTGTTGTTTTGCATTAGCAGGAAAAAGTTTTGAAAATTGGAAAATATTTACTTACATGGCCCTACCATCTTCACTAAAAATATTGAACGATCAGCGAAGTCAGGCTTTAAAACAACATTTGCTCAGTCAGCACCATGTCATCAGGGTGTAGCGCTCACGGTGCATCACAAAGTATTTGTACAGCGCTCAGGAATAATCATTAGAATGCTATGCAGATCATTCGGAACACAGAAAAGATAAGAATAACTGCTCAAATTATTGCATATATTCACTATAGCCAATACACAGTTTTCCATTTCACCAACCTGCGAAAACCAAAGCGATCACCAAGACAGCAACATGGGTAGAGATCGACCCGACAACCAATCCGATGCCACTAAGGAGACCTCCGCCCATTATCAGCTGGCGAGCATCAAACCACTTCATCAAAAACTTTGCCAGCAAACCTGTGCGTGAAAAAAATATTGCTCACACAAGTCCAATAAAGCTACAGAATGATCAGGAGAAAATGAACAACTTCAATAACGTCGCTTGGAGTTTTAATTCGAAATCAAACCAGAAACGAAACAACCATGTTTTCGAGGGAATGCGATGTGCTGCTTGACAGCCAAATTTAAAATGCATTGTATTGTAAACAGTGTTCCCTCTAATTTTTTGTAGTCTGCGTGCGCAGAAATTTTGGTTTGCGCGCACTTTTTTAGAAATGACTAAAACCAGCCAACTGGGAACATTGATACGTCATAATGTGTCTGAGCGCAGTAAATTTATGCGTGTGCGCAGTCTCTGAAAGCTATGTGCGCGCGCACACAGCTTAGATGGAACACTGATTGTAAATGTTGCGAAAAGCATTATACAATTTCATTGTTTCTTAATTGTGAACAAAAACTGTTGGTTGTTCGGTGAAAACGTCAATCTGTTACAAAAGATATAATTTTAAAAGAATTATAGACAACTTATTTGATCGGTGGGTCCCATTATAAATTTGTTCTCAAAAAAATCGAGCAGTTTTTCATTTGAAACAGTTACGGTTCTTCTTGGAAGGTCTTCTTGGAAGGTCACACATAACTGCGATTCAAACCCATGATGCAAGAATCTGTTCTTAATTCATTCTCGAAACGTAAACATTGATTTTCACTTTGGTTCAGTTGTATTTCCGAAGGAACACTCTTCGTTCCTCAGAAACAGATTTAATTGTAAATGTATTTGAAATGTTTTGTATGGGATTACATGCAATGCAAATAATTTCGTTTATTTCTTTTCAAGATAACTTCTTTGACTCCTTTTTCCAAATTACTTTGCCTAATATTAGTAACGAAACTGGTTTGCAGTCAAAATACCGATTCTTACCAGCGTTTCTAATTGCTGTATTCGAGAGTCACATATTTTGTGTCAACTGCGAATTGCCGTACTCATGCCTGCGTAAAGTACTGCAACAGGCAGAAAATTCTCATTTGTCAGAAGTACCTGCGAATGTTAGAGCACTTAACACCACTGTCAACAACCAGGAGACTGCAGTGTTGCTAACAGCGAATTCATCTTTGATGTCAATGAAAAACACTCCAAGTGTCTTCGGTATTCCCCATGCAATTCCATTCACGGTAAACGCAGCCAAGGTGACCACCCAGGCCCAACCTCCGTTCGGTTCCTTTTCAAGCAATTGTGTCCCTCTTAATGTTTTCACTGCAAGCCTGGGCATGGTCCACACGTTGAATTGTTTCTAACTTGAGGAATAAGAAGTTGTTATTAAAACGTCACGAAATGTTCAGCGTAATCAACGTTTATTTTCGATACATGTTGGTACTTCTAAGCAATTCCTGCAAAGCAAGCAAAGCGTGATTATCATAACCCGCATAGTAGGAAACACTTTTGCACTGAACCTGCAGGAACAGGACTGGGTAGAGAGGGTGGAATAGGCCAAGTTTTTTCGAAATATATTACAACGCATTTTTTTCAAAAAACTAAAAGGTTTAAGTAAAGAAAACCCATTAAAACTATTCTAAGAATGAATGATTTTCTTAAAAGATTTTCCCATTTAATTTTTCATAAGAAGTTTGCTGGAGTTTTTAGAAAAACACAAATGTTTTTGCAAGATTTTTCATGGGTATTTGCAAACGGCTCCCAAAACTCTTTACTACTTAGTTTACAAATTGATTTTCAATGCAAGAGAATTTTCTTTCGAAAGGAATTCTTTCACAGCTACGAATCGTACATTATAAGAGATTACAGAGTATATATTTCGTCTACCATGTAGGCATCGTCAGCTCTTGTTCAATTATATGTTCAATTATAAGCGTACATTCACAATGAAATTTAAAAAAACTGAAAAACTACCGACAAATGAAGTTTGAAGGTCTATACTTTCGAAAGGTTTTCAAATGGCGTTTTGAAAACAAGAAATTTGCAAAACATTCTCCTTGGGGAATACTGGCGGCATGATCCAATTGCGAGCAATGTTTATCATAATCACAGTATTTACAAAACAAGTGCTGAAACCGTTCTCTTGCTCTAGTGGTTATCATCATCCTAATTATACTTCCCATCCCAATCAAACTACTCTTTCCTTCGCAGTTTCTATTCAATACTAGGTGTTTGTCGTTTTTATGGCGTGCCGTACAGACTTACCTCACCTTGCCTGTGCCTGATTGCCGATTGTCACAACCGTATTTCTCAGACTGATGAAACGTGTAAGTTTTAAAAACAGGGCAAACAGTGACAGCTACAGTACCAACTCGTGTAGAGCATCTCTTGCGCAATCTAGCTGCTGCAGCGATAAAACTGCATCCTAATCCATGGCCATTGAGCAAAGTGCAATCTTTCATATCTTTTTCAAAGCACTATAATCGTGAAATATTTTTTCCAGTATTTTGCTTCTACACTATTTTTAATATTGTGTTTTCTTTTTTTGCGAACTTTGGAATTTTTTCAGGAATCAATGTACGTTTGAAAAAAGTGTTTAAAATGTAGATGAAAATCTAATTTCCCAGAAAAATATTTTTGACAAAATGTTGAAAAACTTACAAAGGTTTGATTAACGAAAATTTGCATGAAATAAAGTTTTACAAAATACAATAAAAACATATTTGGGATTGGGGCAACATATTTATGTTGGATGTTTCATTTTATTTTGTTATGAAAGTAAGCTCAAATGTTTTTTCATTTTGTTTTCTTGTAAAAGTAAATTCAAAATTGTATTTTGCGCACTGTTTATTTGGATAACGTACGACGGTTTCGTAGTGTGTCCGATGGACTTTGCATTCAAGCAACAAAGGCTCGTTCCCTTTTTTATTCTGAAATACGCACTTCTTTCGTAGCTTAGCATTTCAGAAATGTAACTAAGCCTGCTAAGGCAAGTAGAAAATTTTTGTCTCAATTTCTGCTGCAAACAGGTTAAAAATGGCCAGTAGATCTCAGTTTTAAAGCAAAGCAATCACTTTCATTTGCAAAGCCTTCGCTTTAAATTCAACGTTAGAAGATCAGATGAAATGCATCATTTCAACAACCTACAAAGCAAATTACGTAAATCGAATTTTCAAAAATCATCCTTTTGACTTTTATTAAACATACTCACCTGAAAAAAACAGTATTCCAGCAACGTTGGGTGTAGGGAGCTACAAAAAAGCAACGAACAACAAACATTGTTATTGTAAGCATGCATAAATCGACAAGTTTACTTATTATTTCTGTATGCATTACGGTCCTAGTTAATAACAGTTGCAAAAGTATGCCAAGGACTGGTAATTAGGTAAGCAGACCGTGTAAATTTGTGAACTTGTATGAATAAAAATAAAAGTTAATAAAAAATTTGTTTGCAGGCAATTTTAGCAAAATACGTTCTGTGTGACCAGTTATACCTAACAAATCCTTGACTTGCTTGGAGGTTGTCAAGTAGATTGCAGGCAAGCTGATTGCATCTCCTCTGAACACTGGGAGGTAGTCTCAGTAAGAACAGAGAAAATCCTACAACTTACCCGACTTAAAGAAATAGAGAAATCATAACTCAACTTTCTTCAGCATTTATCTGTGTTATGCATCATGTCAGAACTGTATCTGAGGGTTTACGCTGGTGCACACCCATTCTGTCATAAAATTTGCTGAAGAGGCATACAACAGGTGGTATTACTCTCATAATGAAGAGAATGGGTGCAAAGATTTCCAGCAGTACCTTGCGACGATACATGCATAGCTAAAATTGCATACGTATTTACTGTAAAACTGCACTCCAACCAACTTGGCCTTACGTATTTCCAAGATTTCCACGACTTGGAATTACCTTCCTACATCGACTAATTCGACTTACTCACCAACATGAAAGGCTGATAGTGATACCAACGCAACAATTTTGTTGCCTTGATGTGATTTGATGCCACAAGCTTGCTGAAGTTTTACCAGCAATGACAAAAGAAAATAATTCACAAAAGCTGCAACTGCTATCTCCTTCAACGACACAGTTTCTGGACGACCACACAACTATTAAAAACGCAGCAATATATTTTGTTTGCACTAAGAGCGGTATTCACCCCGCGGTATCTTCAACATACCAACCAGTGGCGTGCAGCGGGGGGGGGGAGAACGGGGCGCCGGCCCCGGCATCCAAGTCAGGGGGGCATCCAAAGAGTGACAGTACAAAACTTTAAATGCTCAAACTACATGATTTTTCCTATTGTAAGTCTACTATTACATGCTGCATGGATTTAACTTTTCGAGACTTGTTTTGTTGTCAACACTAATTTTTACCTATTCAAATGCCAGTAATTCTCAGCTTCTTCATTACCAGGGACTTTTACTCTAGGTGTGCGGCGCACACCTTATCAAACTGATAGTGACTTGACTTGCTCCAGATCGTGCGATCAAGGGAAAATAAAAAAAAGGATTGAAAAACAATCAGGGCTGAGAAAAACCCGTTTTTTTAAACCCAACCCTCCTGGGTTTTTGTTTTTTTAAATCCGTTTTTTTGTATTTTTTTATTGCATCATGCGATATCACCACTTACAGAATTACACAATAATAACTTGTTATACCTATTATGGCATTCAAATTTGAGGGTAAAGAAATGTACCCCAACCTTGTTTTCGCAGTGTTGTGGGTCATTTCACTCCATAGTGGTAAGGCTTGTCAAGAATGCGCACAGCAAACAGAGAAAAGCCAATCCAACACAAAATCTGCAGTTTCACTTCAAGTTTGTGTATATGCCCTGCTAGTTCAGCATCTGTATAGTGCATTTTTTCAACATATGGTTTGGTACGGTCCAACATCAGAAACAGTTTTGATGCACAGAAGGCAGAAAAATTGACTAGAAAATACCGATTTTACAGAGCTGAAGAAGATAACCAGTAGAATTTACTCAAGCGGTTCGAATCATTATTTTTTTTTCACGTCCTTGAAATTCGTTGCTGTTCGTTTTGTTTCATCAAAAAAAATTACAGTTAACACTGCAAGTGTGCTGCTTAGGCTATTTTACTTTTTACTTCATAGTACAATTTTCAGATGAAAAGTAGAGTGAGATTATTGGTGGGTTTTATGGTTGATTTAAGTGGGCTTTTTGAAAACAACTGGGTGCGTTTTTTTGGCGCAACCTTATATTTTTTCGCGCAACCTTATATTTTTTCAGTTATGAACTGCTCTGTCTCATTAGACCGCTCATAATGTATGTTCATTACAGTGACACATTGCAGCCTACAACGAGGAAAGAGAGTGCGTGTAGAATAATATGCACAGGGATCAGGCCCGTCACCAGCTTAGGACACCGAGGGTGGCAAAGAGTTTTCTAAGGGGGTCCAAATTTTTTAAACCATATCCAATAGTTTTCACCTGTGCTCAACACATTTTTCCAGAGGGAGCGAAAAATTTTGCAGGGGGGCTAAGCCCCCTGCTCCCCCCTGGTTACGGGCCTGACGGGGACGTCGGATAATGGAGGCATGGCGGGGGCAATTCCCCGTCTGTCCCTTCAAAAGGGGGCAACGGCGGCGGAGCTGCCTTTTCATAGGTGTAAGAGCAGGCAAAATTTCAGGGTGCAAAGGATTTTTACCCGCATTTCCCCAAACTTGCCCAATAAACTTTTGAGCAACTTCTCTACAGATTTTCTCCCACAAAGATCAATGAATACGTTTTCTGGAGTTACCTCCAAAAATACTCTTCATGTGTTTTTTTGCAAATCTTGGCGCCAGTTTGTGAAGTCAAGCAACGTTGGATGCCATTTTTTCCCGAATTTTTAGGGTTTATAGCAAATCAAAACTTTTCGGGGTGCGCTCGCCCCCCTGTACCTCCACCTCCAACAACACTGCTTTTCATAACAGTATCGTAGGTAATTTCGTGGTTTATCAAGATCGACTTGAAACAAATTTATTGCAGCTATTCGGGCACCCAGAAGATTCAAAATGATTTTCTGTGATATCTGTTATTATTTTTCCGGTCAACATTGTTGATGAACAGAAACAAACATAATTGGCAACGATTTTTTTGTTTTTTATACGTTTCCATTGCCCTCAACTGTTTTACTGCTTCCCCTGCCCTACCGCTGCTCTGGCGTCCCTGAATATGCAAGTTGTGTGAACAAACTTCGCCAAAACGTTGGTTTGCAAACGTGAATATGACGTCCTGTTGTGACGTCATACGCAGCGTATATCCAGTAACAATGATCACCATACGCTGCTGCTCAATTCCAGAATTTGGTAGGGGGGCATCCAATTAAGCAGTCGCCTCGGGCATCACCACTCTTCTGCACGCCACTGATACCAACACTGTGGAATGAAGAGAAGCCTTGCGTCTGTAACTAGAAGTCAGTAAGCAACGAAGTTCTTCCCTAGAAACCATTACGTCAGTAATGATTTGCAATATCCAGACCTGAACCTTCGTTAAGAGAAGACTTTTCGTAGTTGTTTTACGAAGCTGTATTTAATTTATAACTAACGAATTTTGCCAGTGATTCAGCAGGCCAGTGATTTTCTTTGGCAATTCCCAAGCCTATCCTCGGTAACTGCAGCTTCCTTTTTGGTAAAGTGAAGTGGGTACAAAAAAGTTAGGATAAGAACTTTGCCATTAAATCTCATGTTAGTAAGCAATAACATTTTCATTAACGGAACGTTTTGGGAAGTAATTCTGCTAAAGGGGTTTGTGCAATGATATGTTGAAGACGTGGTTCTATCCTACTTTTATCACCCTTTCCAACAAGACGACGTCTTAATCTGAACACGATACCGTCCTATCTTTCCAAATCGCTTGTCTGCAAAAACTGATAAAAGCTTGCGTTAGGGACCTATGAAAATGCATGTCTGATTTGAAATACCTTAAAATATGCTAAGTCATACCATATTCTCACTCCCTCTGTACGTGTTTTTCTCACCACTGGAGGACTGCATCTGAAATGAAGTAACTGCGTGTTCCACTGTCACTTGTCACTAAAATACAGTCACTACCTGATTTCATTTTGTGTTCATTGCTTTCGTACCTTTATAAAGTATACGCACAATGCGGCCTGCTAACCAACAAAAGGCTCCCATTGACGCTCCCAGTGCTGTGACTATTTGTACTTTTACCTGACAAAGAAAAGTGACGTTATTCGGAACCGGTAGCATTTCAATACAGAGCCATAGTTGTCGAAATCACAAGCTCTTTTGCAATAAAGCCTGACTCGGTGCAAGTAACAGCAGCTGTTTTCCAGTGCTGAACAGTGCCATGCGTAACGGTTCACAGACGATTCAACAACGATACTTGCCGCAGCAAGGTGATTCATTGATTGGGCGATTGTCCTTTCATGCTGATCCGATATTGCCCTATTGTTAAACTCAATTGTCTCCAACTTGTCCTAACAAGGTTTCGGATCTGGTTGAGAAAGCCATTTTTTGCTGAAGGTCAATTAGCCCTGTTGGATATCAGTGAATGTCCCTAAACAGCATTACAATGGCAACAATTTGACATGCTTTGTCTTGAAGTAAAAACCGTGATTTATATGTTTTTCATTTTTACAAAATTTTTTACTTTTTTCTAATTTCAAATTGCTGTTGAATTGTGCTGTCGGCTGGGAATAAACCCAGCCTATTGACGCTCGTTAAACCCACTCAGCCACTTAGCTGATAAAACCTTACGACGTGTTTTACAAAAATTCTCAACAAAAAGCCACATGCCATCATGTCCTGCAACATCTTGCAAAGCTGATAGAAACTACAGACATCGCCGTCCTTTCACAGTTTTGATCGCGCAGGGCCGTTACATTACATGCATCTTGACCATGAGCGTTGAGGCGAGCGATTACCCATTTATCCAGAAACAAGTTGCCAGCCTTGAGGCGTGCGACGGAGAATAGCTGTCGCACATTCACCAGCAACAATTGGCCTCACTTGACGTCCGTTAGTGCTTGCAGTTGGCAGCGTTTGCTTGTGTACAGCAAATGCAAAGTTTTCGACGTAGAAAATTCGATAACCTTTTGAGTGGAAAAACGTGCCAGGTTGTAAAACCAGCAGTTCGCACCTTATCATAACTATCCGTTTCTCGGTGAAAAATTCTTTTCAGTGAAATGTTATTTGTGTTATGCGTAGAACTGTTTTGAGCGCATCACAGTGCAGTAAGAAAGTTAAGTGTTTACTTACAGCAGTTAAAACTGATAATCTTCGACATTGATTACTTTTGTCATATATGAATTCGTTTCTAATTCAACATGGTTTGTCACAACGTTCAGCTGCTGAAATATATATGTTAAGCGTGCGACGCAAAAACTCTCAAAATCAATCTTGTTTACTGACATGGCTTTTCAGTCCAGTGATAGGATGACTCGAGTCAATGACTCGACTCATCTTTAATGGTGACTCGACTCGATACGAGTCACGTTGAGGAACGATGCTGTGGAGACTTGAGTCACGTTTTTTCCAAATGACTCGACTCGACTAGAGTCAGAGTCATTTTTACAAAATCTACAAATATCCGATTGACAAGTCCAGTTAGTTTGCATACATAAAATGAGTTTTGTTTGCTTCAGTGGCGCATGATTAATATTAGCGCAAATTTTCTGTTTTGACTGTGTCTCCTAGTGGTGTTATTCCAGATTATGAGGATTAGTTTTTCCACCTAACACGGAGATACATCTGAGTCTTTGCTTTTCACTGAAGGGCCAGCAGCGCACATCACATTGGACACATTATCGTAGTTTAATGTAGAATTTACATATCGTGATCATGGCAATCAGTCTCACTCTTTTACTTTGGGTCTATTCCAGAGATGAACGCGTTAATGTTTTTCATATTCAAATCTGATTCAACAATTTTATTTCAAAATCCAATCCAAATCCGCAAACCAAATCTTGTTTAAATCCAACATCCTGTCATTGGTATTAGCCTGGGCCTATATGTAATCCAACTCAAAGATTCAAAGACAAACAAATAGTTTGGAAACTAATTAAAGTTCACTTAAGCTCTCGCTTTGGCTCACAACATCATAATAATTAACACTGCAAAGACTTCACAATAATTACTATTAGTAGCAATGCAATGAAAAGCTCTGTCAGTAATAGCGTGCAAGATATCAAAACAGAAGATTTGCAGGTATGCAACCCAAGCGAATCATTAGCACTAGGCTACACTTATAGTTATAAATAATGATGAACTGCGCTAAATGTTATGCGGTATATAGGTAATAATGCAAGTATAACAATGATGTGTCAAGAAAAGGGACTAGATAATTGAAAAACAAACCAATTCCGTAACTTTGATGACAAGATACACAAGAGAGCAGACTTGCATCAATCATCATAGTCAAGGCTGAACATTGAAAGAAACACAATATGCAATCCCTACGGATTTGAGAAAGTCTACTGAAAGACACGTTTCAATACAGTAATCTGTAGTCCCGAAATTGAACCGAAAGTTGCAAAGAAGTTTAAAACAAAATTATCAAATCTAATACAATTCTGGTTAAGCAGAAACTAAAAATCCAAATATATCAAAATACTAAATTGCCGCAGGATTGCAATCCACATTCTTTATTCTGACGACAAATACCTTGTTAAATTTACCACTGCAACTCGGAGACGACTTTCCAATGAAAACCGACAAGGTCTACATTTACAAGGTATATTTATCGTCAGAATAAAGTATGGCTCTGTATTAGAATGTTAACAGTTTCGAATAACGTCAGTTTTCTTTGGCAGGTAAAAGTACAAATAGTCACAGCACTGGGAGCGTCAATGGGAGCCTTTTGTTGGTTAGCAGGACGCATTGTGCGTATACTTTATGAAGGTACGAAAGCAATGAACACAAGAATCAAATCAGATGGTGACTGTATTTTAGTGACAAATGGCAGTGGAACACGCATTTACTTCGTTTCAGATGCAGTCCTCTAGTGGTGCAAATGGTTAAAATCACGTGGAGAGGGAGTGAGAATATGGTATGACTTCAGCATATTTAAAGCTATCTCAAATCAGACACGCATGTTGATAGGTCCCCAACACAAGTTTTCATCAGTTTTTGCAAACAAGCGATTTCCTAAGATAGGACGGTATCGTGTTCAGATTAAGATGTCGTCTTGTTGGAAAGGGTGATATAAGTAGGATAGAGTGTCATCTCTGGTCCTTTGTTTGGGCATGTGAAGGACAAGGAGGTATAAATGTTGAAGCAGGGTTAGGCTAGACTGGTGGACATTGGCGCCGGAAAGGGGAGCAGGGGGGGCTTGGCCCCCCCTAGATATTGAAATTTTCAGCAAAAAAGGTTGTTTTCTTAGTTTCGAGGGGAAAAATCAAATTTTGCCACTTTTGGCCCCCCACTGAAAAAATTCAGGAAAAATAAAATGCTGAACATTGTGACAGAGTTAAAGACATAGCTGGCTCACTGGGCGGTGAAATAGTGAAAACATGTTGAAGGAACAACGCAAAAGTGTGCAAGAATCATTTCACAAGGGGGAGAGTCATTCTTTGAGGTTGAATATCAAATTTTGCGTCAAATTTGTGATACCATTTAACCTTACTAATGGATTCAAACCCTGAACATGCTCCTCATAACGAACACTTCCAAGCTGCTGTCATACTTTTGCCTTGACGTAGTAGTT
>Ga0210059_1002966_pt1 | contig 26915 bp, 15 predicted proteins | sample Ectturendosymbi2_FD_188042 | JGI IMG/M metagenome (GOLD analysis project Ga0210059, IMG submission 188042) | Ecteinascidia turbinata endosymbiont from Florida, USA - Sample 2 (SPAdes) (version 2) | ecosystem: Host-associated > Tunicates > Ascidians > Unclassified | place: Key West, Florida... | reverse complement strand
TTCAATCTCTAAAAATCATCATTTGGTGTAAAAAATGTTCATTTGGTATAAAAAGTTATCATTTGGCATAAATATTTGCTCTTATTTGATAGTCTTTTCAGAACTTTTTAGAAGAAATGTTAACCCAGAATTTTTTAGGTATAGAAGTTGGTTTTAAGCTTTTCTTTAATTGCACACTGGAGATGGTGGTGGGGCCCCGTTGAAAGTTTAGTACTTACACATTAAAGTTGCTGTTTGGGCCCCTTTCAAAGAATAGTACTTGCACATTAAAGTTCCTGTTGGTGGCCCCTTTGAAAGCAAGGTACTTACACATTACAATTGCTATTGGCAGCCTCTTTGAAAGCAAGGAATTTTACATTACAGTTGTTGTTGGCAGCCTCTTTGAAAGCAAGGAATTTTACAATACAGTTGCTGTTGGTGGCCTCTTTGAAAGCAAGGAATTTTACATTACACTTGCTGTTAGGGCAAGGCACAAGGTACTTACACATTACAATTGCTTTTGTAGGCCCCTTTGAAAGCAGGGTATTAGCACATTACAATTGCTGTTGGCAGCCTCTTGGAAACCAGGAAGTTAACATTACAGTTGCTGTTTGAGGCCCTTTTCAAAGCAAGGTGCTTACACCTTATGACTGCTGTTTGGGGCCACTTTGAAAGCAAGGCATTACCACATTACAATTGCTGTTGGCAGCCTCTTGGAAATTATGGAATTTTATATTACAGTTGCTGTTTGGGGCCCCTTTCAAGGCAAGGTGCTTACAACTTACGATTGCTGTTTGGGGCGCCTTTGAAAGCAAGATATTACCATATTGCAATTGCTGTTGGCAGCCTCTTGGAAATTATGGAATTTTATGTTAGAGTTGCTGATTGGGGCCACTTTGAAAGTATAGTACTACCACATTACGATTGCTGTTTGGGGTCCCTTTGAAAGCAAGGTACTTACACATTGTAATTGCTGTTAGCAGCCTCTTGGAAAGCAAGGAATTTAGCATTACAGTTGCTGTTTGGGGCCCCTTTGAAAGCATAGTACTTACACATTACAATAGCTGTTGGCAGCCTCTTGGGAAAGAACGGAGTTTTACATCACAGTTGCTGTTGGGGGCCCCTTTGAAAGCATAGTACTAACATGTTACGATTGCTGTTTGGGGCCCCTTTGAAAGCAAGGTACTTACACATTGCAATTGCTGTTGGGGACCCCTTTGAAAGCAAGCCACTTACACATTACAATTGCTGTTGGGGGACCCTTTGAAAGCAAGGTACAAGGTACTTACACATTACAATTGCTTTTGGATGCCCCTTTGAAAGCAAGGTATTACCACATTACAATTGTTGTTTGCGGCCTGTTAGAAAGCAAGGAATTTTACATTACAGTTGCTGTTTGGGGCCCATTTCAAAGCAAGGTACTTACACATTACGATTGCTGTTTGGGGTCCCTTTGAAAGCATGGTACTTACACATTACAATTGCTCTTGAGGCCTTTGAAAACAGAGTACTTACACACTACAGTTTCTTTTAGGGGCCCCTTCAATGAAGTTTAAAAGGAAAGTACTTACACATTTCAGTGGCTTTGGGGGCCCCTTTCAAAGCAAAGTACCTGCACATTACAGTTTCTGAAGGGGGCCCTTTGAAAGCAGAGTACTTGCTAATGATCTGCTTTGTAGCACATTATATGAATGAATAATAAGTTTTTCATCAAAAATAAGGAAAATTTATGCGCGTATCACCTGAAGGGGGGACCCCCAAAAAGGGGGGGCCCGAGGCAGGTGCCTCGCTCGCCTCCCTTTAAACACACCACTGGTCGTCCTAAATCCGTCCCTGCTGTTAGGCACTCAATGTTTCGAAAGAACAATCTTTCCCGAAAGCATTTTAAAGCTTGGAGAATTTGTTAAAGGCTTTATGCTGCTTGTTGCTTTCCAGTCGCAAATAGATATCATCCAAAAAAGCCGTTGTTTTCTTTTCATGTAGCCTACACCCACTTCAGTTCAACTGCAAGGCATCATTGCTCATCTCGCGGTTTTCAGAATGGAATAAATTGCAAGAGATAAACAGTTAACAAGCAGTCCTTTTGGTCACCTCAACACGTTTGTCGCTGCTTGGCATGCCTCTTTAAAAGTATAATTCAAAAGTGGCAAGCCAGTACTTTTGAACGCTGCAGCAGCCTTTGGATCATCCGGCAGTCTTTCAACGTCTTTCGGCTTTAGAGAACGATCCATATTTAAAACACAATCCGTTCTATGGAAGTAAGCTGCTGTGGCCAGGAGCAAACAACATATTTTCACTTAGAAAAACCTAGGCTTAGATTTACGGCAACCATCGTAGCACAATAATGCGGAAAGGAAAAAACAACGAAACGATTTAAGATGTATACCCGACGGAGCAGATTGGAAAAGGAGTGTACATTAGACCGATGAAACACGTTATTATTATTATCATTATTATTATATTAATGTAATTTTGTTGGCACTTTTAACTACAGAGTTTTGTAGTGCCGCTACTTATTTTTGTTGTTCTTTATTTAGCGTTTGTCTTGTTCGATGGGTAAATTATAGTACATAAGGCATTGCTTTAGTTTCTTAATTTCTTTCGATTGACATGGTTGCCTTTGGCTGACATTTCAGCAGGCAAATTACGAATGTCAACCATTATGCGATCATTTACAGAATATTAAAACACATTACAACTGCGTTGCAGGGGTCAAAACCGACAAGAAACATAAAGTTTAAAAGAAAAGCAAGTTCGACACTTGATTTTCATCATCAAACATATTTGATATTACACTACACTGATTTCAAATTAACCAAATTATCCAGATGCTGAGCAGATGAGATCTGAAAAACTCAATACAAAAAGTAACTAACAGGATTTTACAGCCCTACAAATATCCAGAAAGTGAAAACGTTTTGTAGAAAAAGAATAAACTGTATCACCAAATCCTAAAAAGATTTCCTAAATCTGCAAAGTCGTCGCAATTGTGGTATTTCCGGCACCGAGCAATTGTTAACTATAGTGCATAACTTCACCAAAAAAGTGGGAAACATTCAACTTCTCAGCTTTTGCCAAGAACCTCTTATTGAGAGAAATAAGTGGACTTATTCCAAGAGAGCTTACTTTACATTTAAAGAAGCAAGATTTACATCACAATATTGACTAAATCTATTCTGGATCGAGGGGCATATGCATTATATCTTCATAAACATCCAGTGGATATTTTGAATTATCATATGTTTACAATGAAACGTTTGTTCGTCAAAGTGTGGAGGTCTTTTTAATTGTTGCAAACTCTGTGTAATCGGTTGCAATTAAGTCTTTTGAGAATGAACAAAGTAAATCATGATTTGAATTTCGTTTTAAAGTAAATATTAGCAACGTAATTTATTCATTACCTTTTGCCTTGTTTCTGATAAGTAATTTTTGTCTCCGAAAAAAATTGCAAAAAAATTATAAAACTTATTTGTAATTTTCTAATTAAATTGCGGATACTTTTTAGGGTGTGAGTTCTTTTTATTTGCATTAAATTCTACTGAACCGTCGGGAATTCATAACTCCAACCAAACACTGCTCTACTAGTGCCGTTGTGTTCAAATCGTTTGTTTTCTGAAATTGACTGTAAACTGAACAGCTTTGGTGGCGAATCTCTTTTTCACTTTAAGATGAAAGCAATTCATTCATGTCACCTGGTTTAGATAAGGTTTTTGCAAAGTATAATGCAAACCGACTCATCATTGTCACAAAGAGGCCAACTTGTTCGTTCCATTCTTTTTACGGACAAGTAACATTTACTTGAAAGAGCTTGATGCGACAGCCATGCGATATTGGTCGAAGTCAGCTGATTTCTATGTTTAAGACTGTAGCGAGAGGTTTCTTAAACATGTGGGTAAATCTCGAGTTAGTTTAAAAGTGCTATATCTCCGAATAGAAAATGCACAATTTACTACTACATCCCTGATGTAAACTGACTTTACTCATACATAATTTTCTATGCCGCATACCCGTAGGAAAATGCACCATTTTAGTGCATCTTAATTGTTAATCAATTTCTAATAGCGACCCGATTTTATGGTCTCCGTGTCTTAGGATTTAACTTTCATTTTAAGTCCTGCGAGTTGAGAATAATTTAAGGTGAAGTGCGAATGCAATTTGCGCTGCTTATCAATATTTGTTAATATCTCTTGTCGTCAGGCTACCTTAGCTGGTCGTCAGATAATAAGAAAAACTGTTCTTTGTCTCATTGTTTCCAACATGATGGCTGGCACTTATAGAAACAAAGTAAAGCCTAATCGTTCTATGAGCAGGCGAAAGAAAAGTAAGTCAGTTGAAAGCATGACTTTTTAAAGGAACTCCTCGCGACTTGGCCACAATTTTTAGTAAATGAAGTCCAAGTGATGAGTCCGGATAATTGGTTCGATGAAGTTTGCGATACACCTATAATTTTGCATTTTAAGAGGAAGAGTTACATACGTGATTTGACGAAACTGATTTTCAACAGCATCGTGCCGGTGGGTTTCCAGCTTTGTAACCATCCGTATTGTCTTACTGAACAGAATCAAGGTTCCTGCCATCCTCACCACACGCCGATAACTATAATATAGCGCACCATGATATCACAGCGCTAACCCTTCCCTTCTCTCATATCCGGAATGAATCACGCGCACCTACGACGTTCTGCATTTTCATTCCAGCACAGAAACTGTGGCATCTGCCAGTTTATGTCGCGTATAATGGTGCAGGCAGCGTACGTGCGGAACAACGAGCCTAAAAGCGACGCGGTATACAAGTGGCTGAAATCGATTGGGATGTAACTCTTCGCAATAATCAACTATGCTGTGCCGCTTATGCCAGTGTGACGTCACAGGCCACGTACCACGCAGAAGAAACTAAAGGAAGAACCAAACATATTGGGCTGTTGTCATCACATTACGCTGGAAAAGAGTGAGTGCGGCAAGTCGGCTGAGCTATTATAAACGTCGACAACTAGTACTGAAATACTGCAAGTTTAAACAATCAGTGTGAGGAATCCATAAGCAGCATATTCGAGAGGATGATGGGTAGAACTTGTTAGGAATCCTGGCAAAAGCTTCGCAAGAATGTTTACAATCTACACAGATGACGTGGATCAAGAAAACATCCTGAACACTTCACTCCTCGCTATGCTTCAGTATGTTACTGCAGGCCGAAAAAGCTATAAGCGAATTGGTCATGAGCAATTTGCTTGTCACCTAATGTTGAGGATCTTTTTCCTAGTTAGTCAGGTTGGTCAGCTTATCTGCAGTATTACTTAAAAAAGTACAATTTCAAAAATCTGTAAGATTGTTTGCTGCCCATCTCAGGGTGCAAGTCATGCTAACCAATTGAACTTTCGTGCAACCGTGGTCATTGGTCAACCCCACACTGATGGCTGACCTGTCAGGTTTGTTCGCAATCTCTGTGCTGATTCTCGTGCCATCATCATCAGCAACAATACCTTTGGTTGTTGACTGCGGTAGTTTCCCTATAAACGAAATGAAACTAAGTTGGTTATCCTAACTAAACATTGCTTTATGTAACTTGATAACCAATCTATAAGCTTTTTTGTAACTTGCAATCTATAAGCTTTTCATCGCATATTAATCATGTAGCTATTGTTCGCACTCAATGCCCTATCCGATCCTGTGTTTTTTACATGTGTGCATGGGGTCGACGATTTTTTGTGTCTCGACGACATCTGCATTCTGTTTGGACTACCGTGGTTACCACAGAATTAAGCGATCTTAGTGGTCTTGCAGTACACAGGAGCCTCAGCTTTCAATTTCTTAATTTGCAGGTGTGGCTTAATCAAGTATGGATGTTGGGCGGACATAGATTTACTCAGGGATATCTAGGAACTCCTATAACTCCCAGCTTCTTAGATTTCTTCCTGGGGTGTGGTGGTGACGATTCTACCCACCGATGAGGGTTATCAGTTGTTTAGATCGAATAGTAAATCATCCTGTCACTTCTGATTAAAGAGGAAGGTCATTTCTAACCCATTTATGTTCAAAGCATAAATTCAAGGGCTGTCGGTCAGCAGCGACATCTGTACTTTACGTACTGCCACATCTCTTTATAGTAGGTTTTAGAAAGCGTGTAGACCGGGTGTGTCGGTTGCGTCCCTGTAGCAGCAGCGATTCTCAAGCAAGCAGCCGGTACATCTAGGGGCGCCACGAGAAGTTGTACATGATGACCTCGCGCAAACGTCTGACAGATAGCGCTGCTTTCTTAGCTGCGTCGACAGATGCTTTCCGCTGAACGATCGCAAAATTAGTGTGAGATCGTAAGCTTTTCGTTGTTGCACAGCAAAAAATTTAATGAAGTTTGCCTCTACGCAAAAACTACTAGACGCCTCTGTTCCGTTTTGTTATTGCCACTGGTTTAGTGCATATCTGGAAGGAGCATTTATGGTATTGTCAACAATGATCAGCGCCGTTTTAAAAGAGCAAACAGATTTCATCAGTTTTTTTATGGGTTTGTTTCAACCATGTATGCTGCAGCGATTGGCGCAATTTTTCACAAATTGTGAGATGCAGGTATTACAAGCAGAACAAGCTTTGGCTTAAAAGCAGCAATCCAATGTGAACATAAGATCTTTCTTCCGTTTCGTTTCCCTCAATTGCCTAAATCACAAAAGAACAAGCTATAGCTGGACATTTATACGACATCAGCAACTACCTCAGTGCAACAAAACAAAGCAGAAGCATACATAGCGTTCAGGCATGAAGTTTTCCCATAAACCTTAGCTAACTGCTTCTGGCCAGATCTCGGGATGCTATTGCGTGTGCTTTGAATTAACGTTGATTTTTATGTGTGCAAATAAAATACATGCGTGAAAAAAATGAAGTTAAACACACCTTTTTTTAAAGACAGTGACTCATTCCGAGAAAAACAATTGATTAATTTCACTTTTTCGAGATACCTTCGAACGATTGTATTGTCATGACATCAATCCATCCATCGACGGATAAAAGCGCTGTTTTTTCTATCATTGGCTCTAGACTTTTTGCTGGATTAGTTAGTCTTTTCCAAGCATTGGACCATGACAAACGTTTAGAACATAAGTTGGTTCCAAAGTGGGTCACATAACTTGTAGAAAAGTAGTTACAATAGCTTGCTGTTTGTGTATTGCAAACATTATAAGTCGGCCAAATCTTAATGCCACCAACATATAGATAACCGCTTTCCTTTCCATGCCCGACCGACCAGCCCGTGGCCTACTGGTTAGTGCGTTCAGTTTGGTGCTTGTAGGTCTGTTGTTCGACTATGGGTCTTTTGTTTAGTCTCCTTGCCTGGCCCACAGAGCAAAGAAATCTGCAAGTAAGTTTCCCTAAAGTCCGCTCGGACATGAGAGACGCGAAGAAGTCCTGTTGACTTGGCCTGCCTTACCATCGGAGCATCCTCATGAATGAACAAGTGTGTGAGGCTTTGGCAACTTCTGCATCGCCACAAGCAAAACTCTGTCTAGCTGTATGTGTGATCTTGTGTCAGGGTCGGATCCAGGCAGTGAGGTTAGGGGGGGACGATTTCAGGAATATTTGGCAGTCAAGTGTCATTACAGGTTCACTACTGTAAGAGAGGTGAAGTATGCTTCGCAAGACTGCTGTGACAAAACAATGAATGGCAAAATGGCCTTAGATCGCGAATACTGTTTTCCGAATTGTACAAAATCATGGTGAATAAAGTTACTTTCGTAGGTTTTAGCGGGGCGATGGCCCTTGGCGATTGGCGTTTTGAACCTGGGATCCACTGTGCACTGTTTGTGTGAACTCATTCGTTCGTGAATGTATCTTGTACTTGATCATTCGCGCACTGACTCCACCGTCTGTAATGTAGGGATGGACCATAGTGGCCCGTGCTGTATATAACAAAACCCTTTACTTGCACGCTCTAGGCACCGTTTTCAACAACAGTCATTCTCGTTTGGTAATTGCAGCCTGCACAGTCAACGCTTTCATTAAAAATAATGAGCAACGCTGTGTTTTCCATAACCAATCTGGACCAAGGAAGACAAAGGTAGGAAAACATCAGAATGGACTAATGAATAAAAAGAAAATTTTTTCTCAAAGAGGTCGACAGCTTTTGAGTGGTTGTGCAGCATATTTCTTGTAGTAACTTTTGTACCAAGCAACTTTTGAACGTTGTCTGGAACTTTTAAAATGAATCGATGCGTCTTTTATCAGAAATATCCTTGTTTATTCTTTTCTTCCGGCACAAGAAAGACAAGTCGCGACGATCTAGAAACAGCTGGTATGATAAAGCGAAACAGTTAGTGCACAACTGGTATGAACAACTGGTACATAAAAAGACGATCCTGTGTTCCAGAATGACGCTTTGTGTTAGCTTCTTTGTATAGAAATACATGTGCATGTTTGAAACGCATGTTCATTCCACCATCTGCAAAGCCGCTGGGATCCTGAAGTTTACGCCTGGTCCAACCTTCTTACGCTGAAAGCCATGTCGCGAAAGAGCTCAGAGGAATTTAGCAATATTGATTCTCCATCTGAAGATGATGTTGGCTCACCGAGCAAGAAGTACGTATCTTACGACTTTGGTTGCAGCAAAAGCACTGCATTGTCCTACAGCAGTGCTTTTCAACCTCTTATTGCACCGACCCAAATATTATGAGTAAAAAAAATGCAAACCTTCGGCGACCTACCTTAACAAACCACTTTTCAAATCTGAGGTCCAAAATTTATTTAAAATGTCGAAACCAGGGACCACAACTGCTAGCTTGTTGCTACATTACCGTCTGAGAATCACAAGTGCAAGCATCGTGATATCATAACAGTGATAGTTATTTGCAGTAGCAATCTGGACTGTGGAGGTCAAGCCTAAGCAATTTTGGATGGCCGGAGCCAAAAAATTTCTGATGATGGAGCCGAAGCCGGATCCTGAAATTTCGGTTCCCTTTCAGCAGATATAGTTTGTTGGGCAAGTGATGTGTGCAAATAAAACAATGATTTTTAGTTTTTAACAGATTAAATCGTTCCGGAGCCGGAGTCGGAGCCAAAAACTTTTAGAGGTTGGAGCCAGAGCCAAAAATTTTAGATGCCTGGATCTGGAACCGGAACCCGAAATTTGAGTTCCGGCTCCACAGCCCTGGTAGCAATTGGTTGCTACAAGGCACCTCGCGTTAGAAGCAAGGTTACGTAACAGAGTACTCGTTATCAACAGGACTTCATGACATTTCTGCGCAAATGAATAAAAATATTGCGGCGGCCAACAAAAATCAAACTGCGACCCACTTTTGGGTGGTGGCACAGGGATTGAGAAGCACTGTTCTACAATGGTAACTCCCTACGTTCAGATTTTTGTTTGCTTGATCTGTGTTCCTGTTGGCGTGCGGTTCAACCACTTTTGGATTGCTTTGCGGGCAGGTTGAGTTATGGAGGTGAGGTTGTATTAGTAGACCAAGTTCAGCTGCAGACAGATCTCTCTTTGTTTTCAACAGCATGCAAGCATTTTCGTTATTTCATGGTTGTTCTATTTACATCCAGTTTAAACAACAAGCGTCCTTCGATTGATATTGTTCAATATATGACGAATACAGTCATGCTGGACTGTTCTTAACAAGTGTAAAAGTCCGATACGCACGGAAGAGTGAAATCCCCCACCTTTTCTAGCTTAAAGGATCATAAACTATTAATGTCAGTTCAGACGTCTTGATAACGGCTTTGTAGAAGCAAAGAATTAATGCTATTATTTAGCATTTTGATCAGATATTTAAATGGTGTGCAGGGCGATTCAAGATTTAGTTTGAATATGCTACGAAATGTTAAAATGCTAAAAGGTGCTCAGCTCATTGTCATACCAATAAAATAGTAGTAGATTCTGGCAAAATATCAGGAGGCCATTGAAATATATTATTGCTTTGGTGTGCAGTATAACTCTTGGTGCAAACAGAATAGCGAATGTTTTTATAAACTGGTAGCATTTATCAGTTTAAATGCCATAAAAATCAAAAGCGTCACACCAGCGAGCTCAGGAAAATTTGAAACAACTATGATCTATTGGGGGCAGGTCCGTAACCAGCTTGTGACACCAGGGGGGCGAAGAGTTTTCTGAGAGGAGGACAAATTTTTAAACTATGTCCAATAGTTTCAAAACATGTACAACAAATTTTTCCAGAGGGGCGAAAATTTTTCTCCCTTGCGTTCCCCCTGGTTACGGGCCTAATTTGGGGTAGATCGCCCTCAAACCTTGTTCCTTGCCAATCGGTTGATTTACATTACGTTTATAGAGGGGCGTTCGATTGTTAAGAGGGAAAAAACAGGATGACAAAAATTTATTAAACAGCTAAATAAAGGTCGTCGTCGTTTTCCAGTTAGGAGAAGCAACTGCAACAGTTTGGCCGAATGGCAACGCCCCTGCGCTTTTGTCGGCAAAATTGAATTACCAGCAAGAGATGTTCAAATGATGCAAGTGGCAAAGATGGTGGATCGTGTCCCGGGACCTGATGGCACATCCAAGTTTCACTGGCTATAAACCGTCGCTGCAAAAGCATTTTGGTTTTCTGCATCGAAGTATTCCGTTCGCTTTTTCGTGATTTTTTGACTATTTTTCAACGCAAATCCTCGATTCCAACAAATGTCGCCAACAATACTGCCCTCTCCCCACAGCCTGGCCAGCCATACCACTTAATATATTCTTGTGCACTTTTTTCTGGCAGCCAATAAAAACAAGTCCTATGAAAAGAAAGATACCAAACCTAAACTTCACTCGATTGATGAAAGCATTTCTAACGTTCTCAAACGAAAAACAAGGTCTCCTTAGACTCTTAGAGGAACACGTCTGGACAAAAAGTGAGGAAGGCGATGATCATCTTTGAAAAACAGTTTTAAAAAGAGACGTTTGCCTTGACCTTTATTCTGTCTGTGATGAGATCTCTATCAAAAAGCTCCCTCACCTTGTCTGAACAGGATTTGCACTTCGAGCAAAGTTGCGAAACTTGCGCTCATGACGCAGCACGACGTCACGTGCTGAGTTTGCATCTTCAGTTCTTACGAGTAGCGATTTGGCACCGACTTCTTTACTGAATAGCGCAGTTCGATACTGTACATCTGAACTTACAGCGCAGAATACTCGTATAGTTGCAAGCCCCTGCTTCACGAGATTGGAAGGGAGATGGTTTTAGCGGAGGTGACAGATTCTAACAAATGTTGGTAATATTTGTGGCATGGAGCAAGAGCTGTGATTATTAAACCTGGCATCACGGCACCCTAAATTGCAAATATTAAATAATCAAACATGAACAACAATTAAACTGATCTACTTTTATGAAAGTTCTGAATCTTTTCTCCGCTGAAACAGCATTAATTGAAAGAGGTTCTGTTTACTTTTTTGTTTTATGATTTCGAGTAAAGATACCACTCAGTGTAGTGTGCCAGACACTTTTTTTCATTTTTCTAATGGTGAAGTTTATGCTCGAGGTAAGAAGTCACGTTTGACTGATAGAAGAGGAAGATTTTGGGTAACGCAATTTAGAAAGTTTCGTGGCTGTGGTTAACAAAGAGCAATCTGACCTACCACGTAAGCCTGTAGGAGCAGTGGAATTGAGTAGTGGCAGATATGTGACGTAATTGCATTTACTGCTGTGACAGTCTGCAGCGAAGAACTTCTGGGACAAGCAAGTTAGCAAAAGCGTGTCGTCACATTTCCAAACACACTTATTCGACCAAAATGTCTGAGAAATCTTGTTCCTCAATCAGTGTGAGAATGCTGAATACTAATAAACTGAGTTAGATGTAGGGATTCGTTCAAGTCACGGCAAAGCACTGAAGGTCTTGACTGAAAATGTAATGAAGCGACTAGCGTGTTTGCACATGGTTCAAGTGACTTCGCATACCGAACGTAAAGAGTCGTTATTTACTTCTGTTCTATCGTAATCGTTGGGCGATCAACAGGTTTATACGTTAATGTCGCTTATTCGCAGGAACGTGAACTCTGAAGACAGATCTGACACAATGAGTCTGAGTGAATCCATTAGAAAGGGAGCCAGGCAATCGGGAATGAAGCTAATCGACAGTTCCGCTGTGAGTGGAACTTATACGGTGCCTGTTTGCAATCAAATTTTTTGTTTCTTTTCGAATAAAGATTTTGCTACACCAGCTATTTTGCATGTATATATTCGCTATGAGGCTTGTGGTTTTTTTTCTAAATTACTTCTGCAGGATAATTTGGCTACAAAAGCAAAATTTACCGGTTTGTCAAAGCGTTTAGTTATATACAGGAGTTGTTGTATTTTATAGACAACTTTCCTCTAGAACAGGTATGGGCAAAAATTTTGTACAGAGGGCCTCATTGAAAACTTTGTTATTACCGGGGACCGCGATATTACCTTTGTCTACTTCAGTTACAATTTACTTTTCAAAATATGAATTAGTGATAATATTATTATAACCTTGCATTTCTTTATTTCACATTGACACTGTAGTACAGATAGACGGAACAATATCTTGAGAATTCTAATCTAATCGATAAAATTACTTTAACATAGACTCTGTGTACGTGTGGCTCCCCTGCGGGCCGCATAAAATACAGGCCGTTGTTTGCCCACCACGGCTCTAGAAGAAAGCTGTTTAATATTTTTGATGCAAAGTTCAGAGAACTTGTGTGAAACGAAACGTTAGTGGCAAAAGTTAAAGTAACTAGTATAGTTGTGAGGTTCTTGCAGAAGATATAAAGATCAACGTATGAGCTTCACCATCAGCCACTGCACCATACAAGTCTTGATAGCATCGTATATTCATTTTGAATTCACGTTGTATTACAAATGTTTAAGTTGAGTATAAAGAGTGCATTGCAATTACGTTGCCGTAACAACGCTTAAAGTAGCACAAGCCTGTTTCATTCAAAGAAATGTACTATTTGAAATTGAATGTATTATTTGCGAACAACTGTGGTTTAAATGAAAGGAGCCTGGAGTGAGCGTCGTGATCGCGCGCTGAAAACATTTCTAGCAGTGGTTCTTAACTTGGGTTCAATCGAATCCAAAGAGTCCGCTGATGTGGGTGTCAGGAGCTCGTTGGAAGTATTACTGGTTCACCTACAAACATGGAAGGGAGTTATGTAAAAAAAGACGTTCAAATAAATTTGCGGTATTTGATGGTAAAATTTGAAATGGACGAAAGCGTTTCCCTCTGTTCAATTACCCTACCGAAATCTTCGTATGCATGCTTTCCGATTTCAAAGGGTTTGGTGAATAAAATGAGGAAAATCGTGTGTTCAGTATTTTAAACAAGTTATAAACTACTGCTTTGAAGAATCACAACCCTTGCTTTTTGTGTTTTGCCAACAACTGCCACAAGACATAGCAGGCATCACAAACGATTGTCGAATCTGCAGCTGACGTAATCATTACGTGGGCTCGGCAGTCACGTGAGTACGCGGTAGCGGAAGCTGCGAAACAATTGGTTGCTCTTCAAAGTTCTGTCAACACTGTTGACTGTGTAAAGGGAATTATGACCTGAAAATCGGTTCTGCTTCGGGCTGCCTACGCTGGGACGATGGAGTATTTTATATGATATCTTTCACTTTTTTCAAAGTAAATTTGCCTGTTTTCCCCTTATATATTCGTCTTCATTTTACCAAAATAAAATCGAGCAGTGCTTGTTACATCAAGGTAAGAAAAAAAATTGAAAGGTTTGTAGTATCTTCAAGTTTCGGGTTAGGACTGGAAATCTTTTGCTGTAAGACTGCTTCTGCAAATTGTTCACGTGTAATTCGAGAGGTGGTAGTCCAGGATTTATGCGGCACTAGGTTTACCGTTTTAAACAATTTTCCAAATGGCAACACCACAATTTGTTACGTGTCACAATATTGAGCAAATGCTTCTCGGCACATAACAACCGAGAATTCTGTACCGAGATAAGACAAAATACAAAATGAACAAACTTGAAGGCAAGCAGCTAACTGAAGCGTTTCACATGAACTGCGACAAGTGTAGGCACCTTGTGCTGACACTTGAAACTACTTGTAGCAGTGACTATTTCGACCATTTCATGAAACCAGTGACCATTTCATGAGCACTATCAACTACGTCACAAACAAGAACGTCTCGATAATTTCGTACGCCTGGCGACAGTGAAATAACAGCGCCACACATGTAAAGCCGATTAGAAAACAATAAATAAACTCACAACGGAAAATTTAAGGGAGATCATTCTTCAAAGAATGTTTTGTCATCACATTCACGAGCACATGAGATGGTGATGATGAACCAGTTAATTAGATAGATCTACAATATTCAGTTCAGAGTCGAAAGATTGAAAGATCGATCCTCGGTCACCGAGTGGATTGCAGTTTTTGATCAGAAGGTGTCAACATCATAAGAGCAATTTAGATTTCATTCCGCCGGAAATGGCCCTTACCCAAGAATTGTCAACGAATAGCCAAACAAACTCTGAGGTATGAGGAGAGTCAAGTACAGCGTTATGACGTATACTTTATTCGAACCAGAAGTAACCTAACCAGATTATCCAATCATTGATAGCCAATCAGGGCGATCCATGTTAAACCAGACCACTGATCGCGGAGGCAACATAATTGTCAAGAGTTATAGAGACCTTGAATTAAAAATAACGAAAATTTTATATTTCTTTTCCTGCATTTTAAACGAAATGATTTGATGAAATGGAATTGGGACAAAAATATGTAGTACCTGGTGCCACCTTGTGTGTCTAAAATTTTTCAAATAAATATTTGATTTTATATTACCAGCTTGCTTTTATACTTAAATTACAAAAAAGTTTAAAGCTGAGCAATGATTTTGCGATAGACTTATCCTTACCCCTCCAACAGTGCTTCACATGTGTTTGAAAGTATGATCTACTCTTCTCCGAAAACACTTTCATTGTTTAGAAGCACTGCATTGAAATCATTTAATGAAGATGATGAAATAACTGTTGGTATCTTCCAGAAAGGATCTCGAGTCCAAGGGAAATCTGATTCAATGCAAAATCTTTCAAAGAGCGCTTCGCCGAGGAACTCAAAGCATTTCTCATTTCTGATGTCTCCGAAGAGAGGGTCCAAAAAACGAATCGCAGACGACACCGCCAGTGTCAAGTCATTTAAAGTATCAGGTGCGTTGAAGCTTGAAATAGCAAAGCTTTTGCTGCCATTGTTAGGACTTTGAAAAATGCTTTTCAGAGAATTGGGCGCGTTTATTAAGTCTGAAACAAGCAAATGCTTTTCACCTGATCCTTTTAAATTGAACAGCAGTAGAATGCCATTTTATTTTGGAAATCATGAAATGTTTGCTCTGTGTGTTTCAAATCATTCCAAACTGTGATAGAGCAACAGACACAATGTTGCAAAAGACGCAATGCTTGTTTGCAAATAGTTTTGTTGATTTTGTAAAATTTATTTTTTAGAACAGTGTGTCAAAATGTTCTTTTTTACAGGTTTTGTTCAGTCAGCAAGAACTTTTCGCTCATCTTTTCAGCTACTTTAAGCATTATTCTTATTTTTATCTTTCGTTTAGACAAGTTTCCCAGACTTTTTAGAAATATGAGGGGGAAAATATTTACTGCAGCAACTCTGGACCAGGGCAGTCGCCAGTGGGGGGGCCAGTGATGCCCGTCCCCCCCATTTAAAATCGGTACCCCCCATTTTACGTTTGGGCTCCCGGTTGCTACATACATCCAATACTGTATTTTAAAAATGTGGCCCCCCCTTCTGCTAAATCCTGGAGACGGGCCTGCTCTGGACCAGTAAATATTTGATGGTCTTTGACCACCCATCTTAACGCACGATGATATAACCTAAACAGGTTTGTAAAATCATTCTTAGGGTCAAGGGCGGCGGAACGAATTTTAAAGTGGAGGGCAGGGGGCAAAGGGGCGTACTACCTGCATCATATTTGATTGGTCGTGTGATGTTTTTGTTGATCATTCAGTTTAGAATGCCCCTTTCCCACAATTTCTAAGAAAATTCAGTTGAGTTTTGGGATACTCTCTTTTTGTGCTCCTCTCCGAGTGTCACGAGTGGTCTGCGGCGCCATCTCCATTTACCCCCGGGCCGTGAGCCAATCGGGTGCTTTCGCAGTTAATGCTGCACTGGTGGCGAGCCAATGGGAGCGCCGCGCGTGAACATCTTCCTCGCCCCGCCCTGGTACCCGGTCATTGTCTAGTTCACGTTTGATGGATTACTGCTGCAAGAAAGGGTAAAGTTGAGAGCGTTGTGTTTCTGATTACATGCTATCCTGCAGTTAACAAGCGAAATGTTTATTAGACGAAGAAGTAGGTAATGACAAAAGCATAAGACCAACACAGCTCTGCACCACGTCCTATATTGCCACAGTTTTCTTCAGTACTTGATAAAGCTTTATAGCTGCTCATGTTTCACGATTGCATGAATCGACTTTTGAGTCTTTTTCGCTGCATGCTGCCAAGATAAAACGTCAGTGCTTTTTACTCGTGGACATTTATGTATTATGTGCAATGCTCCGAAGATTCAAGATATTGGAGCGCATTTAAAATTTGAGGTCAAAAGTTTAGCATTTATTAATTTTTCTATTGCATGTTCACAGAACGGGCACCACGAACATCAAACCTTCGCGTCGGTGACGTGTTGAACTCTGCTCTTGACGACACATCCAGCTTCGTCGGCAGTGTATTGGAAGGTTCTTCTTCTCATCGTCAGGAAGGTGTGTGTGTGTGCAGCGCGCGAGTTGATCGATTGGTTGATTGTTTCGTATGGCTCAGCTAATAAGTAGAAACAATGCAAAAAGCATCATGCAAAGAATACCAATCGTCAGTGAAATTACTGTAGATTGAACAAAAACACAATGGCTGAAGAACTGATCAATGTAAACAAATGTTGTCACTGTGTCACATACGACTGACGAAAGATATGGCGGTCATCTGCTCAACCTACCCTGTTTGAAATTTAATGGCAAGTGTTAGAAAATAATAGTTAAAAATAAATTAAGCATAATTAGAAAAACAAACAAGCACTGAACACGGTGAAGAAAACTTGCAGACGAAAGGTGTAAGCCTATTTGCACAAGAGAGTGAGTCTAGTCTCACTGAGGAAAATCGGTGTGGTCAAAACAATTATTAAACACGAGAAGAACTAAACAAGTTCACAGTAACCAGGATCACCGTCAGTGGAGAGATGTTGTTTCTCAGATGAGATCTATTTTGTTTAATTATTTGTTTTCAAAAACACGCTGCCTCAGACTCGCGGGCTAATTTACATAGTATCAGAACACAAAAACACAAAAATGTTTATAAATAACATGGCACGGGATGGGTGAGAGCTGGTGAGCGCAACCAATATTGAAAAAGGAACAAACACTTCAGAACACACTGGAAATTACTGCGTTTGCTCACCATCACAGAGATCATAGTACGAAACCCGAGCGTATGTAAAAAAGCCTTCGACAAATAAAACAATCGTCTTCAAGTTTTTGAGAATGGAAGAAAACTTCAGAAATTGGCGTCCTGGATGAGCTATGCGGCTGAGAGAGATGGCCAGTAGTTAAAGACGCCTGACGTTGTTCCGCTTTTAATTTCAAACAAAAAATTAAAAATGTGTATCTTATGTTTTAGGTGAATACCAGTGAAACCATGCCCATCACCTTCACACGCGTTGAAACAAAACTTTTTGATGGAGCTTTGAAACTTAGCAGTTTGCTTCAAAAGTTGGATATGTTGAAATAAACGACTATCAGAATTTCTTGTGGTCACCACAAAAAATTCTTCGGGCTTGACGCATTCATACTTGGCAATACTTGAAACATTTTCTGGGAAAGATCTTTTGTCGATCATTTTTTATTTCGTTTGTTTATCTCACACGTCATGGTCCATCACATACGATTTGCTATTTCACGAAACGGCAATCAAATTTTTTAAAGTGCACCCTTGACAACACTTACTAATAGGCCGCGCTACATGACTGAGTAAACTCACATGAGATCAATGGTGAGCAAGGGCGAACGCGTGAAAGCAGCGTCTCAGCATGCAAAATGCTTTGGTAGCGCAATGAAGATGCCTGACAATAGTTTGTCAAAAACATCAGACATTTGAGCGAATAAGCCAGCTAATTGTACTAAAGTTATCAATAGATTATGTTTCCTGGACTGTGAAGGAAACCTTGCAAAAGTGCAGCTTTTTTTGAAATGAAAAAAACGAAAAAACTTTTTTTTCAAAATAAAAGCTTTTCTAACTCACAATGTGTCGATAAACCTATGAAGTTAAAAAACCTTATAAAGACGTTAGCTTATATACAAAAAAACACAGAAATGTGAGAAGACTTCCATACTTTCGGAAAAACTTCAAATCTCCCTGAATTTATTCAAATTCTTGCCAAACTATGTCTTCGTTACACATAAAATCCTTTCGCTATACATTGAGGTGTGAGACCTTGAAAGAAGCCTGGCTTCCAGCAACGAAAGTTGTAAGTTTTTTAAATGCTTCACGAACATGTCGATCGATGTTCTACAGGTTTCTTTTGTCGACACGTTAGCACAAAGCGGTCGAAAACAGAAAGAATGATGACGAATACAAGGCCCATTCGATGAGTCAAAGAGTTATTTTATCATCTTTCATGAGATTATAGACACGTAAAGAGTTCATAGCTTTAGTGCACGATGCAAAACCGCATTCAATACTGTATTTCTCCGGTTATGTCAGCAATGTTTGCGTGAAAATCGTGGAGGGGTTATAACTGGAAGCAGGCGCGTAGACAGAAATTTTGAAAGGGGGCAAACGACAACCGAGTCTCAACATTTAAGCTTTTTTTGCCCCTTGTTTTTAAAGCATCATCCATAAAATGTGCATTCGTCAAGCATTTTTTTCTGAACAATTGTGTTTAAATTTAAGCCAGCAAATAGAAAGTTTGCTTTCACTGAATTGACAAGTTTTAAAAGTTTGTTTTTAGTGACGTTTCAAGTTTCTTCTTTGGATCAAAACCACCATTTGCTCGTATAACTTTCATGAAAGTGCGCTTGTGAAAATCTTGATGCAGTAAGTGCGAGATATGCAGTATGCTTTTTGCCGTCAATATTTCAGTGGAGCAAGAAGTCATCCCGGCCGCCATTACGATTACACCTTTTGCATTTACACATTTCTGATGTACACCAACTACAGGGTTGCGGAGTCGGAGTCGCAAGAAGTCGAAGCTTTTTGGGTGGAGTCGGAGTCGGATTTCTGAGAACACCAGGAGTCGGAGTCAGACATTTTACTTCCGACTTGGCAACCCTGCATCAGCCACTAACACACGTTCAATCGAAGCCGAGTAGCGACTGCAAGGACACCGACTTCCGCAATAAGCTTGCAAAACTTGCACGCATGTAAGACGTGGATCCTGTTGTCGTTCAATTCTTAGAGGCTAACTGACCTATGCGGTCGATAAACGTAAACGCTAGTGTCTTTCAACGCGTTTGAAAAATGTTTGGCTTTTATGCGATGAACTCTGACTGCGGCAGCATTTTTGTGCGCTACTTGCACTAAGCTTGCTTCCCAGAAAAGATTAGGTGTTCAACTAGCGATTTAGAGTTAGCAGTATAATTCACAAATATGATAAATGCAATATTGCAAATTGGGGAAGTTACACATGTCTTCTAAACAAACTTGCATTATGTTTAATCCACTCAGTTTACCTACAGAGAGTGTGAAAATGGTTGTGTATTTCAGTGGCGTACGGTGGTCATTGTTACCAGATGCGCTCTGTTGTGATGTCACACTGCGGCGAAACATTCACGTTTCTAAACTTACGTTTTAGCGAAGTTTGTCGACTAGATATGTATTTTATTCTACACGCACTCTCCTTATTCGTTGTTGCACCCTTTTATCAGTCATTATTGCATTGTTATTGACTGTAAGCTATCAGCGCCCCAAGTTAGGATACCGGAGCAAAATGAACTCAACGCTACGACGGAGCAGCTCACAACTGCAAAAATATCAGGCTGCACGTTTAAACAGGTGAATAAAACCAAACACACTCACACACAGCTCCACGACAGCGCAGTTCATAACGTCAAAACTGAAGGCTGCGCGATTGCCTCGTCGAATAGGTCTACGAGTCGTTGCGCAGAAGGTGTGCGGTTGTAATGACACACGCCCAGGTTGGCGGTTCATTGCGCTTCGAGCGGATCGCGAAAGTTTTACTTTCTCATTTTACTTGTTTAGTTTTTCTGTGATGTCCTCTGGGCAGTATCAGTCCAGGTGTTTCCTTTTCTCGTTCTTCCAGGAATTGCGTTGGATTTTTTCTGAGTGCGCTGTCATTCCTTTTTCTGGATCATTCTGTTGTGCCTACTACTTCCCAGCTTGCATGCGCTTTCTCCAAGGTTTTCTCCACACAATATTGAAATCTCTATTGAAAACTATTTATAGCTTAATCCAGGGGTGTAGTGCGAAGAAAAGAGGTGTGTGAACGCCGTTCCCACCCCACTACACCCAGGGGCGTAATGAGGTTAGATGACGCCCGGGGCGAGAAGCAAGTTTGGCGCCCCCATGTCCGAACCTGAGATCTTTCGATAGCAATTTACTGCATTAAAGACAGTACATGTAACATTGTTGGGACTATTCGGTTCCCCCCGCAGTGATTCGGCGTCGCCATAATGATTCGGCGCCCGGGAAAGTGTTCCCCCCTTTCTCCCTTCGTTACGCCCCTGACTAAACCCCTGATATAGGTTAAAGCCAAACTCTAACACCAAATATCGCGCAATGCCCTCACACGCAAAAAGCTCCTTTAGTTGTCGCAATCCACTCAGGCAAGCTGTAACCTACTCCGCAACGGCCTGAAAACTTCAAGACTAATTACTCTTCTGAAACGAAGATAGCAGAGTTACGATAATGCAAACAATCAGACGAAGCGTGGAGTACGCAAATACCATTGTTGATGTCACAAACAATGATTACAAAACCATGCTACGGTGCACATACACGAGATAACTTGTCATTTATTTATTTATGCTGCTCCAGGCGCTAGACGTAGAAACTGAAGTGAAAAATCTAAATCTTCAAGTACCGCTGCTGGTGCAAACACCAAAAAAAGGTGAGGGTACGCGAACGCCGTTCCCACGCGTTCCCACCCCACTACACTCCTGGCCTAATCATTGTTGCATGTCACTTGTGAAGCATGCAAATCGTAGGGCTTACAATGCGTTATTTTCGTAGCTCCAGTAGCTATACTGTAGGCTCTTAGCCTACTTTTTAGGGAGGTTGCTCTTTGCATTACGGTAGTTTTTAAACTTTCCCAACCCGGGGACCCGTCGCCACGGGGAGACTTTGGTGGGCTTAGCCCCACCAAACAAAGCTCCAAGCCCCGCCAAATAGAATTATGAAACACTATAAATTAGTGGAACGTTTGTCAAATTTGAATGTCAAGCCCCCCTGCACGAACGTAAAACCCTTCCGCACAAACGTAAAGCCCCCCTATTGACGACATCCTGGCGACGGTTTTGCCCTTATTCCCAAAAATATTGGCTTGGGGACTCTCGTCGGCGTTATGGCATTAGTCAAAGTGGTGGTCGTTGTTGTTTTTGCGTCTGAGGGCTAAAAGAAAACATTTTGGCATTCCTTTTGGGACTCCAAATTTTTCGCTGGGGACACTGCATAAAGATACGTATAATGTTCATTCTCCAGCTTACAACGTCTTTATGCAGTTGGTGTATGTATTTTCAGACTTGTGACAATTAAGTCAAGTAATTAGAAAAATTGCACCAAGTCTAGGAATGGATGTTGTGTATGTTCACCATTGACAACCAGACGATATTTCCATATCAAAAAGCGTGCGGTGTTAGTCGATTACAACAGTTCAGTAATTAGTTTTATTGTTGGTTTTTGTAAGCAGTGTTAAGTGCACCTGACAAGATAAACGTCCTGGTGTTTCCAGTGTCCCGGTAAACTCTATATTTTGGAAATGTAAATAGATTGACCCCTTTTTGCCAATAAACTACTACTAAGAGAAGTGGTCTCCTTGTTCACACTTCAGGCAGAATCAAACATACTAGAAATAATAATCTTAGTTGAGGCGCTGGTAATGGCACCCCGGTTAGCTCAGTCGGTAGAGCGGTTTACTATTGTGGAAATGTGAATAGATTGAACCCTTTTCGCTAATAAACTACTACTAAGAGAAGTGGTCTCCTTGTTCACACTTCAGGCAGAATCAATCATACTACAAATAATAATCTTAGTTGAGCAGCCGTAACTACAGCCCGGTTAGCTCAGTCGGTAGAGCGTTGGACTTTTAATCCAACGGTCAAGGGTTCAAGTCCCTTATCGGGCGGTACGTTTTTGGTGAAGATGAAACTTTAGTTCATATGCATGACTCAGCTCATGGTCTATATTAGGCCCGTTGCCAGGTTTCAAGGTTTTGCGGGGCAAAGAACATCATGGGGCAATATTTTTGATACATGTTTAACAAAAAATGTTCTTTTGGAGAGGCACTGCTCCCGAATGCCCTCCCGTGGCAACTGTCGTGGTCTATATATGTTACAGAAGCATACAAAAATGCTTTGTCTCATCATGTCACGGATTAGGCCGTAGTGTTTAGTTGGAATGCGCAGGCAATGTTGATGAGGAGCAAATATTGAAGCAACGAGCTAGCAACTACTGAGTTTTTTCATGGCCATACAGAAGTATTTTACATGTCGAACTCGTGATCGTAGGAAAATGAAAACCTTATAAGAAACAACTGGCATGTGAATTGAACTGATGAAAATTCCACCGTAGATGAAGATGTACATCGTTAAAAAAGCATGGAAACTGTCTTTATCAGTGTGTCAAATGTTTTTTATAAATTCTAACTCAATATGTTAGCTGGAACGAATTGCGAAATTGTAGTTGCCAAATTTTTTTTAGTATTCAAAACCAAGATTTTGTCAAAAAGTTTTCAAAGGAGACTGAGACAAGAAAACTGAAAATTTGTCGACAGGCATCTAAAATTCAACCCCATTTCTAGTGCTATAGAAACAAATTTTAATCAAGCCGATTTTGTCCGTGCGGACAGGATTCATCATAAAGCATTTGCCTTTGTGCAATCAGGTCTGTCGCCAGGTTTTAATCGATTTCTCCAAACATTCCGCCCATTACCACATAACAAGATCAACATCTGTGGATCTTGTCACTGGTTGAAATTCATTCAATCTTGCCAAATTTTTTCCTGCCCGGCCATCAACTCGGAGTAGGTTTAGTTATTTGATATTGACATAAAAATGCAGTGTCAAAATCGGTAGCAAGTTTTCAGACAAAGGGTTCGGGACCGCGACTGTACCTTTCGGGATGGAGACCGAGACGCAGGAAGAGGGCATCAAAATCAAACCCCCAAATTTCATCACTGTTCTGTTCTGCCATGAAAAAATTATTGTGTTTAACACTTTCAAAAGAAGCACACTAACTTTCTTTTCAATACATCCAATCAAACCAAAGGAAACGAGAAAGTAAGCAACCATTTGCCGAAATAGCTTCAAGCAACAGTAAACTGTAGTTGAAATAACTTCATTTTAACAACGGAATGTAATGGAGGCAAGTTTTTGAAAGAACGCAATCTCCTCTAGGCCTACATTGAGGTAAATGAGGGGCTTTCTGTAATGCTGCCACAAAACAATTTTGCAATGCTAAATCATGTTATATTGTGTGGCTGTTCAAGGGCGTACGCAAGGGGGGTTGGGGTTAACCCTCCCCTTGAGCTTGATATTTTACGAAAACTATATTACCTGCGCAAAGGAAATTAATTGTTTGCGCATGCTTTTTGCTTGTTAATTTGTCGACTTAATGCAAACACCACGGAATGAATTTGCATGCAAATTTCAAGGTACACTGTAAATGGCCCAAAAAGCAATAATTAGGTTTTGGTAGGAATCTGGGTTATCATCTGCATCCAGAAACCATCTCACCACTTTTTGCAGACCCTCCGTCCACTACGCATGTTTAAGATTGTGTTCCGCGATATTTCTCTTTATCGGAAACAATTGTCTTTGTTTTCTCTGCTTTGGCTGAGCAGCGCATGCCCTGACAGCATTGGCTACATTACCAATTTCTGTAGCATGACAAAACTGTTGTACGAGCACAAAAACAGCATATGTTAAAATAGAAGCATTCAGGCATTTGATTACGTCTCAACAGGGAAGAATGAAAACTAAAAGTTTGCTGAACTTCTATACACATCAAAAATCGAAAGTTTACTTGCGTACTTTATGCGCATTCTCAATTCTTGTGTAGTTTAGCAAGATTCGATCTTGCAAACCGGGGTGTGCGTCAGCCAGTCCAGCCGCACACCTGTGCCCCACTGCTCGTATTTGGCAAAGACATCAGTGCAGCCTCATTTTGCAGTTGTACATTGCTCTGACGCAGTGATGAGCGTGTTTTACTTCCCTGTTTTAACGCGCAGCCTGATAATTTTGCACTTACGAACTGCTGTGTCGTAGCATTGATTGTATTTTCCTCCGATACCCTAACTTGGAGCGTTGATAGTTTATATTCAGTTCATTGACACATAAATTAAAGGGAGTGCGTGTAGACGAATGTGCATATTATGTCAACAAACTTCGCCAAAACGTTGGTATGGAAACATGAATATGACGTCATATTGTGACGTCACAAACAGCGCACACCAAATGCAAATGATCACCATATGCCACTGAATGAACCCCCCCCATGAAAATTTTCTGCGTACGCCACTGTGGCTGTTTTAAAAAGAGCAACACGGCAGCTACACTGTGTTGCAACCACCAGAGATATTACCAGCCTAGAGTAAATAAGGTTAGGATGTTAGGTCTCCATAAACTACATTTAACAACGTTCCAAACTGTTGACGTAATTAACATATTCGCCTCGGTAAAAAATTGACCCTGACTACGGCCATGCTCCTGTTTTGGCTCTTTTAAAATTTCAATCAATTTTCCTGTTTCGTATACACTGCATATGAGTAGACCTAAACGTTGGTCAGAACTTAAGATTTTTTTTAGTCTTTGTACCAGACGCGAAGTCCATAGAGCACAAACACACTGTCTGCACAACGCAGATTGGTAATAACAGACACGAACGTTTTGTAACGGCGTTGGGGGTAAAGACCACAAGGATTACAGACACAATTTTTCGCTACTCGTAACACTTCGTACAACACTATATTACAGACATTTACGTCATCAGGGATTTAAAGAAATAAACTCATAACAATAAAAGATCAATTTTGCACAGCCCAGCAGGGTTGCCAGACACTTTACAAAGAATTTGGCAAGTGCTTGTCCAATTCATGGCAAATTTTAGGCAAAAATATTTTGAAAATGGCAATGTTATCGCCAATATTCATTTTTCGATACTTACAAGTTTTTTGCAATTCGTATTTTATCCATACCTTTCAATGTTTACATTTGGCAATTAAAAAAAGATTTGTGCTATTCGGGATCAAGATGTCTAATCAGTATGCTTTGTCTACTCTAGATCATAGTCTCTGATTCTTGGCTGCGAAATAATTCCTTTTGACTCATAGGTACAAGTTGAAGGAATATTTCAGTGTAATCATTATTTAATTTAATTTAATTTATTAGTTTGTGAGCAGACACGAAGTCCATAGTATAAACACACACACTCTGCAGAACGCAGGTTGATAAAAACAGACAAAACAGAACGTAGTACAAGGCATGGAAGCCGGTGGCATCACAGGGTTACAGACACTTTCTGCAACTACATTGAAGACAGAACCATAGGGTTACAGACACATTCTTAACACTATTATTAGATAACACGTAACACTTGTTACAGCACTACTGCGGAGTAGGGCGCTAATTCCTAAATTGAACTAGTCTAGGTAAAATGCTAAAGCATTTTGGCTTGTCATGCCATCGACCAAACGGACACTGCAAAGTTCGATCACTCATTCACAGAGTAAAATGTTATTTTAAAGTGTTCAAAGAATAGTGACGAGTACAAACAATCTGACTGCATAAATGCACGTAACCATACGTTGTTAGATTTTCTGCATCTTTCGAGAAACAGGTACTTGCATTTACATAGCAAACAGGGGCGGAGCTAGGGGGGTGCCAGGGGAAGCCACTGCCCCCCCAAAATTTTGCCTGGCCCCCCCAGTGGCCCCCCCAAAATTTTCCGCGTGACGTCATGCCACTGGAGTAGGTCTCTTTCTGAAAGTCCTACACAGACCATTGACAGCTCCCCTTATTGCAAAACTGGCCCCTCCAGTGGCCCCCCCAAATGAAAATGTATGGCTCCACCCCTGGTAGCAAAGCTTCAAAGGTAGGAATGTTACATTGAACTTGGTGGTTACTAACACTCGCTCTGCGGGACAGGTTGTATAAAGCTCTGCAACCAAAATTATATGCCACCCGCAATCTCTGCATGCATGACTTCCTGAAATTACACCATAATTGAGATGCATACATGGGCGTACAAAAGGAACGAAAAAGTACTTTTTTAACTGCATTTCAACAACGGGAAAAAGAGGCTCGCAGCTTGTTTGCTGCACAATATTGATATCGTAGTTGTCTCTGAATGTCTTCGTCATCCGAGAGCTCAGTATCCAATAAAATCCCCAGATATTTGTATTGGTCAACAGCTTTTACGTATTGACCACCCAATTCCAAGACTGGAGTGGCTGTACTTTTTGCACTTTTAGCCTTAAACGTCATACAAACAGTTTTGTTGCAGTTGAAGATAATCCCATGCGATTCTGCATACGCCTGGCACACATCTAGTATTCTTTGCAACCAACGTACACTTGGACAGAACACATAAATATCATCAGCAAACATCAAGTGATTTAATAAGACTTCACCAATATAACACCCTGCATTAATGTTGTTTAGTTCATTGGACAAATCATCTAAATAAACAGCAAACAAGTATGGACTCAGTACTCCCCCTTGTCTAACCCCATTAGACACATGAAACGGTTCAGAATAATGCTTGCCCCACTTTATTTGCATCGTTTGTTCTTTGTACCACTGT
>Ga0210059_1002965_pt1 | contig 26916 bp, 17 predicted proteins | sample Ectturendosymbi2_FD_188042 | JGI IMG/M metagenome (GOLD analysis project Ga0210059, IMG submission 188042) | Ecteinascidia turbinata endosymbiont from Florida, USA - Sample 2 (SPAdes) (version 2) | ecosystem: Host-associated > Tunicates > Ascidians > Unclassified | place: Key West, Florida... | reverse complement strand
GTGGGGATGGTAAGGTTGCTGTTAGAACTATAGTATGTGGCGTCTTGCAGGTAAAAGTTTCAAATAACCGATTCATCAGCTTGGGTAAGAAAAATCTTTTCAAAATCTTATCGTTTTTCTGTTTCCAATGCTGGTACAGGTTGCTGACCAAAATTTCGCCTGTATTTTGTTGATATATTCTCACTTGAAATACGACACATCGAACAAAGCAAAAAAACAATGCCCCTAAATGCCTACACGAGTTACAAGCAATTTCGGCGCAATCTGCATAAATCTTAACAGTTCATTTTTCAAGGCTAGATCGTTCAATTGTGATGCGTAGTGATTAGTCATTTCTGTGCTCTATGACTAACCCAACACAGAAATGAATTTGTTCCTGTCAGTGTATATCAAGTTTCAACAACCCAGCTCTGAGACCACACCAAGCAGACTGCATGCACAATAAAGCTCACACCACGAAGGCGCTGCAACTTTACATTTACACGCAGAGCCTTGCCTGAGAGCACTGACTTCTAATTGATTTTTTTGGAATTCTTGGAAGTGACCTTCAAATGACCGAGAGAAACAAATTCTGTCGCCTGCGACGTAACTTGTTGTTCAAAATTTAGAAAAGACACAGAAGCAATGCCTGAAGCAAACTCTTTTACTGTTTATCGCTGACTACATGCACACGTACAAAGTCTTGGTCGAGATCCATCCAAGGGCGGCAGCGCTTCAAATTCGGCCATCTTCGTTTTGTCGTCCTCATCAACTCTGAAAAGCATCTGATCTGGTAGTCATGGCGACGAGCGAATGTTGCGTTTCGAATATTGCCTGTGACATCAGTCACAATGCATCGCTTCATCTAAAAGACCGATCCGTTGACCGAAGCTCGCTTTGTTGCTTCGTCACAAAGCAGCCGCTGTACTTCCGCTCGCCTCATCTGCCAAGACCACCACCGCCGTTTCCAAGGCAACACCCCGCGATTGATTCTCAATCGACGTTTGCTGGTCTCGTCCAGGTTTCTCTACTTGTCGCTCACCAACAAGCCATTCGCCTTCCTCCCATCGTCAAGACCCAAGGAGCGCAGGCAAACAATGGCGGCAGCTTGCTCCGCCAGACGCTTGTTTCTTTCCCTGGAGAGAGATGTATTTTTAGTGACGGTGAGTAAAGTACACATATTCACAGAAAGACGAAGAAAATAGAAAATAACATTTAGCAACCGCTACATTTGATTGCAAAACACAGAAAATGCAATCTTTACCGTGTATAGTGGGTTATTTTTAATTTTTCCGAAGCTAGAATATCGACAAACCGTAAGTTTATCTGGAGTGGACAAAAGTCTGGTTGGTAATTAACCAGGGGTGTAAGGTTGAGGTAAGATCAGATAGGCTACGGCACCCCAGTTTTCAGTTAATCCAGCTGTTGCGCCTAAGTTTAAAGCACATAGTCGTGGAACGGGAACACTTTGAACGGCAATAATATGTCTCATTTTTTGCCGTTTTTTTTTACAACTGGACGACATGCATTTCACACAGTAGCGCCGTCACCACTGTCCCAAACAAGCTGAGAGTAGCAATCTCGTGGTTTATTTTACACAAGCGCTTGAAATACAGAATTTCAAAAACAAGTTGATGATAATGTCCAATACGCAGATCGAAAGCTCATTAAGGCGGGATGGTGAGGTCACAGATCAACAAACGGCTGACGTCACGGCTGCCAGTTCAAGACGAAAACTTTTCTCCCAAGGTTTTCGCCACTGAGCTGTTGGGGCGGTCGCGAAGCAATCAGACCAAGACTTGCCTCATTGCCTTGCGCAAGTCAACAGTGACCCTAAAAATCCAGAGCCAGCACTAGCGATGCCCTATACTTAAGACACCAGCCGTGCGAGTGTTCATGGCTGGGCTTTGGTCCATTGAAAACTGAACACCGTTGTTTAATTCGTACACCTCGCTTGCCCCATAAACTATGTCTTTGGAACCGGAACCCAGCTTTCAGGCTCCGGTTCCACCATCTGCAACAGCGGTTCTTATTCTTAATCTGGATTCACGGAGCCGTTTCAGGGGTTTGACGAAGGTCACCTGAAACACGTAACCCACTTTTACTTTCTATTATATTGGGCAAAAATGGCGTTGGACAAAAGCTTGGAAAACTACATAAGGGTTCGGCGTGTTTGTAAAAGTTGAGAACCACTAATCTAAAAGTTTCGGGCTCCGGCTCCCTTGTTGCAACTCTATGAACAGTGAACGAAAACTCGTGACAAGGACTTGCGCGTGCGAAACGTGGAAATACAGGCGCCGACGCATCATCACACGTCACAATGAAAGCATGACGTTGTCCTTGCTGAGCTCTAGCGGCGAGGTGAAAACGCGATTGATCAGGACAAGGATTTCTGGTTCCTTACCAAAACGTAGAAGCGTATTTCTTTCCGGAACAAGCCACGACCGAGTTGAAATGTCTGTCTGAGCTTCTGCACGTCTGGAAGACAAAACGTATTCAGTTTAACGATGGCGTTCGCAAAAAAATGAATGCAAGCAAATGTCTTTGTTGTGCGTGACATAACATCAGCGGATGCGAGCGCGAGGTAGAAAAACATGAACGGATGCGAGGTACACAGCATGAGCGGATTTTTGGCAGAGATGAGCACTGGACTTGGATTGGACTGGATTCGGTCTGAAGCGAATTTTTATGGATTTGCTTTGGATCTGAATCGTAAACCGCTTCAGAAATTTAAGATCAGGCCGGATTTGTACCGGGGTTGTGGAAAAGAATTGCGTTATTTGTTAAAAAGTTGTAATTTGTTGATTTTTTGGACTTCATTTGGACTTGACTTTAAAATTTTTTAGACTACGATTGGACTTGACTGAGTTTCAAATTTAAGGACTGGATCTGGAACGCAAAATATAACAGTCCGCTCATCTCTGATACAAAGTACACAGCATGAACGGATGCGAGTTACACTCGTCAGCACAAGTTCTTGCATGTGTTCACGACGAGCCAGCGTTATCATGGAAGAAAAAGCTACGAAGATGTTGCGGCAACGGTTTTATGCAACACGACGTGCGCTACAAAACACAAAAGACTCGGTATTTCTACCAATCCAACATGGGCCATACCGTGTCATACTCAGGTTCCTTCAACTTATTTTTCCGGCACCACTCGAGCAGACGGGACTTCGGGCTGTGCTTCCGCAAGTCGTAGTCGCATCTTTAAAACACGTTTTCAGTTTGAAAGAAAACTTGGAAGTGTCTTCAAGGGATAGTTTTGCCCGAAAAGTACAACTAAACAGCGTTTCACCGACTGCAAAAGTACGTCACCGAAAAAGCACGTCAGCGATGTGTACGTCACCGGAAAGTTCTGGTAAAGAGCTTCAAAAGCTTTGAGGAATTTTTCTGGAAACGTTCAAATCCAGACCTGCCATTTCACAATTTCACAGAAAAAACCCCGTCCATGTGAAAGTGCTTTCTTTTTCAAGCACTTTTGAAGCACGCATGTTAACGCACCGAACCGTGACCGACGCTAACGATTGGTTCTGTACAGCTCAGTCGTTTCTAATCAGTCATTTGAGACAGAAGCCATTTTGAATTATTTTAAAAGCCATTTATGCCGTAGGAACATAAACTCAAGTATGCCCACCTCTGCAAGCGGAAGTCAAGCGTGACCACATCGTCGCTCTTCAGTCGTTTTAAGGCGGGTCCGTTGACCTCTTCCCGGGGGACTTGCTGCCCTCTTCTTGCCCGCGCCTTCGCCAAATACTCGCTCATGTTCCACAACTCACTGAGTTCGAACAAAGTTTGCTGCTGTGATTTCAGTGAAAAGCGGGTACTCTGCAAGCGCTACTGGCAACCAGAGCCGACTGGGCACTGTGAACACATTCTGTATGCACACTACGCAAGTTCACATTTCAGCTTTGGAGTACGGGCCTTACGTCCCTAACCTACCAATGTATAGATCTTATAAATCGAGTGGACCTGTGTGCTGGTCCTCATCCTTGCTGCATCATATTATGCTGCATCATATTATGCGAGGCCAAGTTCTGTTCTGCGAGACCGACTTCATGGTATTGCGGAAGTTACAGGACCACGATCTATCAACTTGTCAGGAAAATGTCATTAAGGTAATCCCGCGCACTGAGGGTGCAATGAGCTAGAGCTCATAACTGACCATGGATGGGTAGCGACTTATGGCCCTCCCAGTAGATCTTTACGACATGGGCCCATTTTCGTTCCTGCCTCTATAACAGGCAACACCTACATGCAGAAACTCAAGCAACATCACGATTTTTTGGCACAGAATAAACACATGCTGCAATTGGCAAATGAAGCTGACCGTTCAAAAAATAAAAAAACCATGGATGCATCTTGAAAACTTTTCTCCAGTTAAAAGCAACTAAAGACACGCACATGTACGCTTATTTCATCAGTAGTACTGCCTTCCATGGCTGTTACTGTCCACAATAGACAAATGAAATGTATCGGATTTCTAAACTTTTCTTTCTGCGTGTATTTGATTTGGAAAACTATTCCAGTTTCTTCAAATTTTAAAACCTTTCGTTAAGCAACAGGAAAATCTTACGACACTCATCAGAAGCCACTTGATTATTACGTCACAACTGGACAATCGACAGCTCACCATATCTCATCGAGAGACAGAGCAGACCTCAACTTCTTGCCTCGCTCCGTCTCTTGGTCGCGCATCATTTCAAGTATGCAGTACTTGCAGTTAATGAAATGGTTGTCGTAGTCGCACGCCTGGGAATAGAAACGTCGAGAACATCAAAAGCTACCAAACCCGGGAGTCATTGACTTTACAAGTTGGAAAGTGAATGTCTGGAGTAGTGGCGTAACTCGAGGTCTGAGCCAGGGGGTATAAACTTAGCTGAAGGGGGCCCACTGGCCAACACTCAATAAAAAGTTGAGAAATGATAACGTATCTGGATGTGGATATTTATACTACAAACTCGAAATAACTGGAAAACACTTCTAAACGGCAAAAAAACAACAACCTACTGAAAACCAAAAGACTAAGTAAATACTGAAATATAAGGTAAATGGGGACCTAGGTTTTACATTTAGCTTCCTAGGGGGGGGGGGCGTTTCGCACCCCTGGTCAGTTGCGTCGCTGGTCTGGAGTTCCATGTGCAATATGTAATGGTCGGTCAGATCGGGTTGGGCTGCGAAGCGGAATGGTTGCTGGGGAAACACAAATTAACGAACAGTGCGTGAAACCTGCGGGGCGTGTCGAACGTTTGTTCACTTCGATGACAGGCGATAGGTATATTGGCAAAAGACGGTTTGCGACTTCTCACCAGTTTCAGGTAATCTTTTATCACTTCGTCTGCCGTCAGGAGACCATCTTTGCGGAAAACTGAACAGTTGAATTGCGCAGACCTCGCTATCATCACAGACGATGTGTTGGTCAGCTGCCTGAACTTTTCTATATCGTCGTACGTCTTAATATATTCCTCCGATCCGCCGCTGAAGGAAAGCAACGAATGGATTTGAAGCAAACATCCATTTTTTTCCGCATTTTTTATAAAACTCGTTTTTAAAAGGTCTGCACAAGTACCACAGAACATTGCATAATAACAAAGACTAACAGTTACGTCGTCGCTTTGTCGCAGAATGACACCCGTTAAAATGGGAATTATTGGAAGCGCCGTTATGTGGTGCAGTGGATTGAGCACGCGCTACCAATGCTGGTAGTACGGGTTCGATTCCCGGTCAGGTTATGCCGAACACTTGAAAAACGGTACTTGCGGCCTGTCCAGCCTCGTGCTAGTCGTTGAAGAATGGGTGCAAAGAGAAGGATCACGCGCGGCGCTGCCGCTAACTAGCCGCCAGTGCTGCATTCAAAAGAAGCAGCGTGGACCACGACTCAAGCATTCGAAAGAAGCAGCGTGGACCACGACTCAAGCAAGCAGAGATGGGCGCCACATTCTCGTTACGCTCCAGAGGGAGCACATAACGTGAGAAATGAAACCGAACAGTTGAAATTACAAGAGTGGAGGTGCAACATGCAATTGTCATGAATGAAAAATCCAATACGTTTTTTAAAGTCACGGTAATTTGGGGTCGGAAACGTAGGAAACGGCGCCGCTGAGAGATTTTTGCGTGGAATGCGTAAATCATGAAATCCTTGAGGATTTGACAAAGCGCTGCGTTCACGGAGAGCTGCCTCGATACCGCCTTGAAAGATGCAAGGCACGCTTATGGGTGAAATGTTAGAGGACTACAGAAGGGCAGAGAAGGTAAACAAAATCAAGGCAAAAAAATGAATGAATGAAAACACAAACCGCGGCAAGCAAAATCTGGAAAATAAGTCGTTCTCTCATAAATGCTGTCACTAAAACTGAAAAACTATCTGACGCCAATTAATGAGCAACAAAACCACAAATACGGAACCACGCCGCGATGACTCAGCACTGAGCGGTTAGTGGGATGCGTAATCAGTGAGGTGGTCTTGAGGTCGTAAAGGTTGATAGACGTATTCTAGGAAAGCTTTGTAGCTGGTAAACATTGAAAAAACAGGCAAATAAAAAACTTCGCGTGTAGTAGGAAGTGCGATCAAATAAACGAGCAAAGCAGAATGGCAAAAAAAATAAATGAACGTCGCAAAGCGGTAATACTATTTCACACGAGGGTGGATCTTCCTTTGAATATTAGTTTGTGCGTCAAGTCTGTTATGCGCCATTTCTTTTCGCATGTATCCAGAGAGTCAAAACTGGGGCGTTCTACAAAAGCAACAGTGTCATAGTCATAACTGGCTGGTTTATTTCGGATGCCACGAAACGCTGTGCAGTACCGCGATAAGTTACTGTTTGGCCAGCAGCATACTGTTGACAGCGCATCACACAAGTCGCCACATAAACACCGTCGTTTGCACTTGTCATGTTTTGATTCAATGAGAATTTATTTTTTGTCTAGATGTGTGAAAAAGATGGAACTATGGGATTTGTTGTTTTTCCATGGCAACAACAAAATTAACAGTGCTTGCAAGACCCTGACGAATCTTAGGGTTGCTTTTATGTCTTCTTTGAAGTGAGGTGCTTGTGATTGTTTAGCTTCAGTCCAATTGTGGTAGGTCTTTTGCACGTCATCACTGCCTTCGTATTAAAGTCTCTTTCTTAACATAGTTAGCAGCTGAGAAAACGCTTTAACCCAAACCTGCGGGTCATCTTTCTTGTCACATTTTGGAAGACACTGTCTTTCTTTCCATTTTGATGTCACTGCTATCATGTCGTTTATCATTTGCAAAAGCAAGTTTGAGCGGATCGCTTCACGTTTAAGTCGGTTAGTTTAATATTCACCGATTTTCGCGCCCTCTTTTCAACTTTCACCGTTTGCAGGTCGACCCTAGAATACGTCTATCAACCTTTACGACCTCAAGACCACCTCACTGATTACGCATCCCACTAACCGCTCAGTGCTGAGTCATCGCGGCGTGATTCCGCATTTGTGGTTTTGTTGCTCATTAATTGGCGTCAGATAGTTTTTCAGTTTTGGTGAAAGCAATTACGTAACAGAACGACTTATATTCCGCGTTTTGCTTGCCGCAGCTTGTTTTCATTTGTTCATTTTAGTCTTGAATTTGCTTGTTTTCTATTCTCTTGTGTCCTTGTTTTAGTCTTTCAGCATTTCGCCGGCAAGCATCGCTTGCACGTTTCAGGACCGGGGATGCACAGGGTTACGTGAAATCGATTTCCTATTGAAAAAATTATTTTCCTATCTCATTTTTTTTCCTATTAAAGAAATCATTTTTTTCCTATTGAAAAAATCATTTTCCTATTTCATTTTTTTTCCTATTGAAAAAATCATTTTTTTCCTATTAAAAAAATCATTTTCCTATTTCATTTTTTTTCCTATTGAAAAAATCATTTTTTTCCTATTGAAAAATCATTTTCCTATTTCATTTTTTTTCCTATTGAAAAAATCTGCTGACTGATTCAACTGTGTCGCCTTTGCGGAGACTAGTTACTTGAAAACAGAAATGCGGAAGTATGATTTGCAGCAGTCATGAAAGCGGAGCCAAGTCGACTGATTCCTCGAAAGCTTGCAACAAACCTAGTGTTTTTAATTTTTGATTCTTATTGCACGTGATAATCGGCAACTGAGGCATTGAAAGTTTGGAGTTGTACATAAAAAATGTAAAAAAAAAAAACCTCTACCTCCGCTACCCCTCGCATAATGCATAAATAGCAACCTTTATGAGGTTTAAACTGCGATGAAAAGCAACTAAGGTGCGCAACGTTTGTACACAAAACCATAGGCTATGGACTCCGCAAACACGGAATCCAACACGCGTCATTTAACAAAACACTCAAGGCCGGCGATGACAACACAATCGTTAACTGAAAAAAAAGTTTTAAAACAGCATTTATTTTCAATAAACCACTAAAGGGACGGTGCTTGAGGGCAGCGGTTACCAACAGCAGGTGGCGGCGGTTCAACTGATGCAACACTTTTCAAAACTCGTCATTTACATAAAACCATGTCGCAGTGCAGCGCGAGTTCGCTTCACGTTCTTAAACGGGCATTAACGTTATTACTTTTCAGCCATCGAAAGCCTTACTTGGCGATAACGGGAATCGACACGGACTCGGCGATCGCCCTGATCAGATCTGAGCGAACGGGGTGTCGCGGCCGTTCCTCCTTCAGCCTTCCGTGAACGGCGAGCGCCGCGACGCCAGTAGATTCTATCAGTCGCACCAGTTCGATTGTCTTCTCCAACTAAACATAAAAGGTGAGCTCTTGGTCAATGTTTCGTCGCAGAGAGCGAATGCAACCGTCATGGTGTTCTATGCAAAACTGCGTTTCATGAAAAACAGTGTTTCATGAAGAGCTTCACTGCGTGAAAAGCTGCGTTTCATGAAAAACTGCGTTTCGTGAAAAATTGTGTTTCGTGAAAAATTGCTCAGCAGTTCGACGCAGCTTTGCGTCGCATGTGTTGGGATAGTATTTCAGCTACACTTTTAGTTTTTGCGGAAACTTACGCAAACGGCAAGTTTCCAGGACAAAAACATGCAACCAAATAGATTTTTTCATCACAATCATTGTTCACGTCATAATTACAATATGCGTTCTGAAACAAAAAATATGGAAAAACAAGATGAAGCAAACGCTGACATACAGCCATCCTGGCACAGCAAAGCGATGAAAGCATTTAGCGACAAGACACGTCTGCAACTGTCATCATCGATAAGACAGCGTTTAATTTTGAGTTTACATCACATTCAAGTGGCGAGTATCGACTGCTGACCGAAAAACGAGCAAGGAAGCGATAAAGCGAGCCTAGCCAACCTCAGGCAGTACACGAATCTTGCATGTGACTGGGATAGACAGTCCTTCGACAAGCGTGCGCAAGATCTTCTCCACATTTTCCGGGTTGTTCAGCAAAGCTGCTCCCATTCCGCCCTGGCGTTAAACACCGCGGAAAGGTTAGTTCAACAGCAGGTGCACAACCTGCGGCCTTCGATAATGAAATTTGTGGCCGTCCACATGTAATTTAAAATATAAGATTAGGCGGCCGTGCTGGCGTATATTGAAGCAAAATAAACGCAAGGCAAGAAAATCAGTCGACACGATGCGTAACAATCTAAATGGTGATGTCACAGTGAGTTATAAAATAAAACGCAATGGTGATGTCACAAAGAGCAAGAGAATGAAAATATATTATTTAAACGTATCTCATAAATATAACTCGAACTCACTGGCGGCCGTACTTCATATAAATAAAAGTAAGGCGGCCGGCAATAGCAAAAAGGTTGTACACCCTTGGGTTAGTTTAACAGGAAAGAAGTACGGGGGAGAAAAATGTCGACGCGATATGATAAAGTCTACATATATATGCTTTGTTTACAAGGCACTTAGTAATTGCGGATTTGTCGATTGTGGCCATCCGTAAAATTGTGGCCAACATCAGCCACAACCTCGCATCCACCTGCTCATCGGCCATAGTCCATTGCGGCTTTTCGAGTTCTGGACCACCTCGAAAGCAAGAAGCTGAAGGCCACAATCTGGAGGATGACTCAGCAAGAAAAAGCCACAACTGAAGCAAAGCCCTAATGTAGCTACATTGAAATGTGCCATGTAAACACAGTAATACAGGGGAAGGCAATTAATTTTGCTCAGTGGCCTCTTTGAGAAGGCCACGTTTAGCGGAGGCCCGTACCCTCTGATGGAAGTAGAAGTAAGTCTCGGTTTATAGCCTCATCGCTAACATTTACTGTGATTGGTTGGAGTAAATTTCTAAGTTGAGAATTTTCCTTAGTGCTTCTGCAGGCCACTGAAAACGCTATGACGGGCCACATGTGGCCCGCGGGCCGCTATTTTCCCACCCCTGCAGTAATAGATTCATGACGTTTCCTTTCGTGAGAACACTCGCAACGAGCCACGCGTTTCCGATCCACCAGTAATTTGACTTCCTGACAAGAAAAATAACCCTTGTTGGTTTCTCTCTCATGTTCACTCGGTCCCTCAAGATCCTCGTTCACGAAAATCCGATTGGCTCAAGTTTGAGCGTCAGAGGAATAAAACACTGTCGCGTTTTCTGCGGAGCGTTCGCAGGGACCGTACAGCGCCACGCCGCACAACGCTGGTTACCACGTGATCGGAGCGGTTGTGTCAACTTGTGCCATTAGCAGGGCAATGCTCGTCACTGGATTTGCTTCCCTGATAATCTATAGCAGGGGCTCTCAACCGGGGGTAAATGTACCCCATGGGGGTAATTTTACCTATCCTGGGGGTAAATTTAATGATGCTGATGTACATTTTTCTACAGCGATAGTAGGTAAACAAAAAACAGGGGGTAAATTTTATGTTATGAAGTTGGCAAGGGGTAAACGGGAGAAAAAAGGTTGAGAACCCTGATCTATGGCATTCTTTAATTGCCATTTCGAACAAAAACGCACTAGCATCAGCCAAAAAACAGGCTTGTTGATATCCACGTTATTGAACTAGTTCAGAAGCCATTTTCTGGCTGTTTGACGCGTGGCATGCGACGCGTCAGCTCGCCACTGCCATCAAGTGAAAATAACGTCGGGGAGGAATGCGCGAACGACGACAGTTGAAGATTAATTGAAAAAATTAACTGTTGTTGTTACACATAGCAACGCTTTTGAATTTCGAGTGGAATGCTGGCGTCACGCAATAACGCTGCACCTGTTAGAAAACTATTTTAACAAAAATGTCGCTGTCGGCGTTTTCTGCGCGAGGCCCAATTGCACTCAACACTCAAATCTTTGTTCTGTCAGATGCGCGCAAAAAAAACTTGCTAATGTTTTCTTCTGAACTCACTGTTATTACCTTAGAAAATACTCATACTTGCGTATTTGTGCTACAGTCCAAGTATGGGGGTCTATTTACAATAGGGTCCACATATGGGGGTCTATTTACAATATGGTCCACATATGGGGGTCTATTTACAATATGGTCCACATATGGGGGTCTATTTACAATATGGTCCACATATGGGGGTCTATTTACAATATGGTCCACATGAACTGCGGAATATCGCTGGCTGGCCGAAAAATTAATTAATTTCATCCTAAAGTTCAACTTTTATCTTCCGGAGGAAAAATAAAAAGATGAAACCATGTCAAGGAACGCGAGAGACTGCTCCTGACTTACTGTCTACATGTCTGCTTGTCATGGAATTTCGTTTAGATGCGACGTTGTGTTCTAACTTGGGCCAGGAAAATTCGGATGCGGGCCAGCATATTAGTTTTCACGCGGGCCGCGGGTACGCCCACCCCTGCACTGAACAAACCTTGGTGGAATATTCCTTCGGGCAACCCATGTTAACATCGATTCCGGCAACGTCGTTCTCTCTGAAATGAAAGAAAAATCTTATCGAGACGGTAAGGCTGCTGGATTAGAAGTAAACGCAGCGCAACAACAAGTTGACAAAATTGACAAAAAATTGTTTCCATTTTTTAAGGGGGCATCATCTCGAAGCACAACGCATTTCTTTCGGTCGTGTTGACCGGTTTTTTCAGATGACAGAAACAATTAGTCAATTCGGTCAAAAAAATGTCGCAAAATGAAAGTTTTAAGCTCTTTCGGACAAATGACTGAAAAGCCTCAGCGAAAACAAAGCAGACCCAAAGGAGCTACAGAAATTGTAACAGAAATTGAGTTCTGTTCCCCGAAACACCAGCAGAGAAATTTCATGAAAGCCAGTTAACCAACTGAAATAGGGGAGACTAACTTTTCCAACCATTAAAGTCCACATGAAGGGAAGATATGTTGAAACATCGTAAGCAAACTCCAAATTAAAACCGACAAAGTCGCTATTCCAATGGCGCAATGTACAAAGCTTCGCACAACAGTTACGGGAGACAGTGTTCAAAAGTATTATTAATTTAAAAAGCTACAATTTCTTTGAAATCACAGAAAAATCCCTGAATTTTTCCTGTCTGCAACCAACTCACACTAATTTCGCAGCTTTCAAAGCACGGTCAGCATCAGCAGTTCCCTGTGAAAATAAATTTCAGAAATAAACTGGTGTTAAGATTTAAAAATCAAAAAATAAACTAATGCACGAAGATCAAATAAAAACACTGATGTGAGCTTTCTAAAATCTGAGTCACTACAGTCAAAGATATTAGTGTCCAGAACATAATATGACGGAGTAGCTGTGCAGTGTTGTCAGTCATCAGTGACATAATGCGGGGCTTTCGATTGTGAACGAGACACACGCGCAGTTTTTCTTTAGAAGACTTCTGTTTAGAAGGCTTCAGACTGTGCAACATGGCGCTGGCGCGTCGAAGAGCAGCCAGCTGCAGGTGCTTGCGACAGTTTATGGCGGATCGCGTTCAAAGAGGATCTTGCACCGCAGTCGATTGTGTTGCGACTTGCGAACGCAGAATTTTGTTGGCTTGTTTTCGCCGTTGTTTTTTTTGCAACAGTGATAATGCTCTTTGTAAGTTTCAGACGGCTTAACAAGCCCTTATCGTGAATTAATCTGTTTGATCTGAAACTGTTCTTGGTCTTAAGTTACTTGGTTTTCCTTGTGAAGGGCATCTTGTTTCTTTTCGTAAGAAAACATGAGTTGTGCCTGATAATCACCCACGGCGAGCGAGATGATATCTTGAAAAGATCTCGTTGTGGTCTTGCCAAAAAAGTGTCTTACATTCGCTCATCGAGCTCTGGGCAATCACACTCCTGTCCAGGCCGAAGAAATAGCGCGCTCTTGTGAGGCACGTGGCATACATTTGAGCAAGTTGGTGGTAGGCAGCATTTCACTGCAATTTTTTTTAATTTGATTTTTGGTGACGGCAGTTAGCGGCAGGCCGAAACTTGAAATGTGCCCCCTGCCAGGGCGATTGAGGTGAAGGCTCTTGCCCAAGGAGCGCTACGGCAATTCCCCCAGTGGCCGTGGATCGAACACCCAACCTTCCAAGTGAGGGGCGGACACTTTACCACTGAGCCATTGCCGCTCCCAATTTCACTGCAATGCGGCCACGCGAACCACAAAGCAAGAAGATTGTTTTAATCCGACGCGCCCTGGAACAACCGTTCCTGTTTCTAAACCCAAGTCGTGCGAATGCTGTCGACGGAATCCAAGTTGGCGGTGAAGCTGAACTCGGAAGATCTGCCTAAAAGGAGCATTTCGCTGAAGTTTGCTGAATACGAAATACTTGCGCGACTTGTCGGTTTAACCAAACGTGTTGCCAGGTTCTCACGTACAAGAAGCTGTAGCACATTTCCAGGAAATTTTGAGAGTTTCATTTATGTTTGCAGAAAAAAGGTGGGTGTGGACTTGCTTCCTGGTTAGAGGATTACACCCACAAAAAAAAACATGACAAAAGGTAAACAGTGAAAGAAAACTAATGTAAACAACAGATGGAAGTGTTATCCTCCAATGAGGCAATTTAGAATGTTCTTCATTTAACTTTTGCTTACATAAAAAAGCAATGCGTTTTTCCTTTATTTACATAAAATACAACCACCATTGAGTTTCTAACTTGAAATTGTTTGGACCAAAACCCACAATTAAAAGCACTAGGTTTGGTTTAAGCTATCAAGGAATCAGCCGACTGGGCTCTTCTTTCATCTTTTTGCGGATTTAAACTTGCCCACATTTGTATTCAATTAACTACTCTCCGCATGAGAGATAGGCAAGGAATCCATCGGCAAAGTTAATAATATACCAAAACCCAATTATGTTAGGGGCTGAAACACCACATGCATGTATGAACGATGATGGGGACTATTTTGTTTTAAGCAACAAAACATACATACCAGCTGAACCACAACTTTTGATCTCTCCAGAGAACAAGTTCGAAACATCGGCCGACTATCATGATCTTGAATAAAATCAATTGTATTCAGTTTATCTGAAAAAAACATTATGGGCAATGAAACACATCTCAGTACAACTGTAAAACCAAAAGTTGTCCCAAAAATATACACTCCTGGGGCAATGCAACATACGTTACCATTTAATTGATGAGCCTCAAGGTTTCATGTTTTGCTGGAATTTTTTCCCGTGGCACTACACGCAAAAATACTGCTGACTTACTGCTCAAAAATATCTTACCATTATTTATGGAATTCTACTATTTACTTTTCAGTGATGATGAGCAACAGTTGCATAAAACAACACTTTTTCCAATGCAAATCTATCTCATTATGGCAAACTACAATTGCCACGAAGCCAGCGTTTTGGTAACCACCGCCATGAATGTAATTATCTTTACTTAATGAACCACAACTTCAATTCTGTCTACAACAGTGCTTTTCAAACATTTGTGGGTCACGGACCCCTAGCACATCCTAATAAAAGTTATGGACCCCTAAGAAGAAACATTGCAATAATTAGTCAAAATTAGGTTTCGATCATCCTGGTAGTAATTGAAATGTCTGCAAAACCCTTTAAACCACATTCATGCACCTTTAGGGCAGGGGTGCACAACAAGCCGGGGTAAAAAAATTTGTTTTTTTGAAACTGAAAAAGTGAACCCTCCAAAATGCTGGCAAATGGTCCAAAACTACCAATTCCATTGAAGTTTTTTAGTTGCTCACCCTAATGGTCAACCAACATAAGACTAAAGGTCACACAGAGGTCAAATTTAGTGAAAATGCTATAACTTTGTAATGGATTGCACTAGAGATCTTAAATGGGTGTCAAAAGAAGCAGAATCACAAAGTTTCTATCTGTCCTAAATTAACTTTTTGCTTTATTTTGTCTACAAATGAAGATATTTTCAAAAAACGGTATTTTATGAGTTACGATGAGTGAAATTTTGGAAAGAACACATTGAAATTAGCAAGCCTTTCTGTTTAAACAATAAGTGACTATGAAAGATCTCCAAAGTATGATGTTATCAACATGTTATTAGTGCATCACAATACACAATCTAGATGCACATTCAAAGTGAAAAAACCTCTGCCAAGTTCTCTCAACAGTAGCAGCAAATTTCACCAAAACATATGATCTGTCTGCAAATTATGTGCAGCTGTTCATTCTATTTGTAAAACTCCTCAAAGAATGTAACAAAACGTTCTTTGGATTGGTATTACATCAATGCTTGGCTGAGTTTACTTACATCAATTCCTAAGTTTCGATAAGATCATTTTCTGGTTTTTGATTCATCATGTTGACACACAAACATTTAAAACCGATGCTACTAAAAAACAGAACTATTCTTGGCAGAGGTATAATTAACAATTCAGAACATTTGCTTTTAATTAAATCGCATACTCAACTATATCAAAAACAGTCTTGGAAGTTTTTAAACATGGAATTGTTTCTTTGCTTCAGAAGACTTCATTAGTTTCCTGGATCTAATTCTTTGCCTGATCATCCCATCACGCCTCTCATGACTTGTAGTTGAAGCATTTGCCTCCGTGGCCAACTGCACATGTCAGTCAACAGCTTGGTTGTGGCAAGGATGGTCAAGCTTTAATGGTTGAAGTCGAAGCTTATTGATTTCTTCATAACTGAACTGCTTTGTTGCTGGGGGCTCATGTTCATCTGGAAGATTCAAATTGGCCATTTTCTAGAATGATTTGGTTGCAAAGTTTATTTTTGGCATCACAAAGTCGCGAATACCTGTGCATTCTGTCGAAACTGCACTTGGCTCAATAAATCCTCCTTCAAAATTATCACTTCAATTGGATAGCTTGGTCCTTTTGATTGTAGGCTACACAACTTGTTGACGGCCATTGTTCAAAACAATGGATTTTTGGACACCCAGAGAACATTTTGCTTGGCATGCTGGTGATGATGATGAGGATCTTCAGAGTTGTGTAGCCTACCATCACAAGGACCAAGCTATCCAACTGAAAATGGATAACTTTGGAGGATTTATTGAGCCAAGTTCAGTTTTTACAAAATGCACAGGTATTCACAACTTTTTTATGCCAAAAATAAACTTTACAGCCAAGTCATTCTACAAAATAATCAATTTGAATCTTCCTGTACATGAGCCCCCAGCAACAAAGCAGTTCAGTTATCAAGAAATCAATCAGCTTCGACTTCGACTATTAAAGCTTGACCATCCTTGCCACAACCAAGCTGTTGAGCAACATGTGAAGTTGGTCACTGAAACATCTGCTTCAACTACAAGTCATGAGAGGCATGATGAGATGATCAGGCAAAGAATTCAATCCAGGAAACTAATGAAGTCATTTGAAACAAAGAAACCATTCCATGTTTAAAAACTTCCAAGACTATTTGATATAGTTGAGTATGCGATTTAATTGAAAGCAAACGTCCTGAATTGTCAATCATGCCTCTGCCAAGCATGGTTCATTTTTAGTAGCATCGGTTTCAAATTTTGTGTGTCAACATGATGAATCAAACACCAGAAAAGGACCTTTAAATGAAAACTGTTAGGAATTGAAGTAAACCATTGATGCAACATCAATCCAAAGAACGTTTTGTTACATTCTTTGAGGAGTTTTACAAATAGAATGAACAGCTGCACATAATTTGCAGACAGAGCATATGTTTTGGTGCAATTTGTTGCTACTGTTGAGAGAACTTGGCAGAGATTTTCTCACTTTGAATGTGCATCTAGTTTATGTAATGTGATGGATTGATAACATGTTGATAACAACATACTTTGGAGATATTTCGTAGTGACTTACTGTTTAAATAGAAAGGCTTGCTAATTTCAATGTGTTCTTTCCAAAATTTCACTCATGATCGTAACTCTTAAAATACCATTTTTTGAAAATATCTTCATTTCTAGACAAAATAAAGCAAAAAGTTAATTTAGGACAGATAGAAACTTTATGATTCTGCTTCTTTTGACACCCATTTAAGATCTCTTGTGTAATCCATTACAGAGTTATAGCATTTTCACTAAATTTGACCTAGCTGGGTGACCTTTAGTCTTGTGTTGGTTGACCACCAGAAGGAGCAAATGAAAAATTTCAATGGAATTGGTAGTTTTGGACCATTTGCTAACTTTTTAGAGGGTCCACTTCTTCAATTTTGAAAAAAAAATTTTTTCACCCTGGACTAGTGCACAACACAGGGCCTGGCAGAGGTTGAAAATGGCATGAAAGCAATTAAGTATAATTTTCTTTTATGTCGTAATTATTTAAATCATCAAACTTATTCACATGCGGCGGAGCTATGGAAGCTGCGGAAAACTACTGTAGTTACTGAGCAATGGGCATTTGGTTTTAAGAATGTGAAGGGTTGTTTGTTGTTTGTGTAATGAACAATATGAGCAATTCCTTCAACATGCTGTGGCCTGCAACTAGATTTTAAGCAAACTTTTGGCCAAAACATCCCCATTTGAGTTGTGCACCTCTGCCTTAGGGGTTCATGGACCCCAGGTTAAGAACCCCTGGTCCATGACATGGCTTATATACCATTCAGCTTGCCAGTGGTATATATTTAATTAAATACTTTATAGGATGGCCAAAAGTACCAATATTCTGAGCTTTTTTTCACCGAGACATTTCAGTCATTTGTCCCAGGGTTTTTTAAGGTGTTTTAGGGACCCGATTCAGATCTTTAGAATTAAAAACCAGGTCCCTAGAACCAGAGATAATTATCAAGAAAAATATCTATGAAATTTTGTTGGAAATTTTTCAGGTCCCTAGCAGGTACTTAACTTGGCATTAACAGTATTCAGTAAACCATATTTTCAAACATTATGACCAAATTAACTTAATTTTTTTGGTCATTTAAAAAAGATTTGGTCTACGACTGAAAAAAATCTAGCCAGTATTAGTCATTCACAAGCCATATACTGTATAATGGAAAGCAATAAAACCCTGAGGTCTCTCATGAAGATTTTCTAGATATTTGTCCAGTTTATAGCTGGAGATCAAGTACAGAAAAAATTGCGTAAATATGAACTGTTATGCCGAATAGAGTTCCACAATCCCAAATCACTCCCACATACAACAAATGAACTGACTATGACTAATGACAAAATTTTTAATCAAATAGAAAATCTCCAAACCTGTCAACTTTTAAAACTGAATGGCAGAATTTTCTTGAAAAACATGAAAAGTGTGCAGTGCTCGGAATTTAAGATTTCTTATTTCAAAAGGCAGCTCTTCTTCCAAAATCATTTTTACTGCACTGTAATACCCTAAATGACTTTACAATATAGACAAGGCATTACTGTATATATTTTTCAAGGGTTTACCAATACATGTTTTCCTAGTAAATGTCCTAAAGTCACAAGTGCAGGCCATATGCTAGGGTGGGTTTTTTGTTGTTTGATGTACTGCTATATATCCCCTCACTTGTGTATAATACCTGTTGATTTCAGCTTGTTAAATCAACTCTGAGCCTAATTGTTGTGACACATCACATTTGATTATTGTAAAGACTGTCTACGCCAGTTTTTTGCAAAGTGGGCAGAATTATTCCCCTGGGGGCAATTTTCGGGGTCATGAGGGTGAACAAAACAAAGGGGGCGATAGAGGAGAAAACACCACAAAAGTGGTAAAAATGCCCAACCACTAGTCAATCATGGAGTTAACTGCAGTAGCTTACTATTATGATTTATTAGTTTCTTCCATATTTTAATTTACTACATAATCCTTAGAGGTTGTTTCTGAAGGAATTTATCCATTAAACTTTTACTCTGAATCATCTATGTGCCTGGCTACAGTGTGGATCCTTTTCACAAGAACTTTGAATGTATTATTAGTGGCATATAATATAATTTCTTGTTGTGCTATAATGGTATTGGGACCATGGTATGCATGAATTTCTTTAAAAATACTATATACCTTGCGTTTGCTTCATCAGACTTGGGTGGCAACATTGATGTGTCGAGAATTAAAAGGGAGCAATGGAACAAAAAAGTCTGTGAAACACTTATATACACACTGCTGGCTATTGTAAAAAGAATCTGCAGGTGATACAAAATCAATATAAATGCTTGGAAAATTGACTTTGAGATTAACTAGTTCTATCTGTACTACGTGCTGTTCTGTTGCAATGCCTAAACCAGTGGCTGTTAACCTTTTTTCTATCACGCCTCCCTTCATCAATTGTTCTTTGTTTCAAGCCCCCTTGACTTTAAGTAAGCTGTAAAAACAAACATATTTATTTATTGGTAAGTTTCAGGATCAAACTTTCCATGCTGTAGGGCATGTAAAGGCTCACTCCCCCTGGAAATTTATTGATGCCACCTTGGGGGAGTACCCTCCAGGTTAAGAACCACTGGCACTAACAATTCAAGTAAATATCACAGTTAAGCAAAAGCACTTGCAACAATTAAGAAAATATGATCAAACATACTCATGAAAAATGTTTGTGTTTCAACCAAAATTACAAGGACTGATTAAGTTGGAATTCTATTTGGACAAAAAGAACAACTGTTTTGATGAGCACAAACATTGCTGCAACTCTTTATGGCTCTCATATGGTATGGGCTAACTGAAACGTGAAATTTATATATATGCCTATTTTCCAAGCTTACTTCTGCAATTTTACTGACTACAATGCAGTTTTAGTGTTTTACATGCCCAAACCACCAAATTTTTCTAAAATATAGAGGTTATTTGTCAGGCTGTACTTGTTATCAAGCTTACCATTTATTACTCTTTGGCACTGAATAAACCGATGATCAATGATTTCCTAAAAAAAATAAAAATATTGATCATCACACAAAGAGATTTCATTAGAAGTACAAAGTTGATTTTTAACACATCAGAGCAAGAAACTTCAGCATCTTCACGATCTTATCAAATTTGATGTAACACGAATGTTGAACCTAAACAAAACAACCTCAGGCTGTTCATTCTGTTAAAAAAAATACTTGTAATGTTTCAGTTGCAAACAAAGTACAAGCACTTAATTTGTCTATAAACTGCCAAAAATTATGTTTGCTATCAGATGGATGCGTTTCCTGTAGCTAGTCAACTGGAATTAAACATTGATTGTTTTTTGCAAAGCCTGATTTTAAACTAACCTTGTGATTATTCAGTGAAATTTCTGCTGCATTCAAACAGAACATGTTTTCAAAATAATAACTGGAAGTCACTGAAACAATTAGAGTAAGGTACTTGAACACATTAACAAAATAAGGTGAAACTGAGTTATTCAATTAAGACAATAGAACATAGGTTCTCGAAGTGGGGCCTGCGGATCCCCAGGGGGTAAAAAAATCGGTGTTTGGGAGTCCATCAAGTGACAAAAAAATTCAAGAAATTCAGAATGATGAACAGTTTGAAAACCTGTCCGCAGTAATTTAAAGCAATAATACTAAACCTCTCCTTTGGCTATTTCCTCTTTGGTATTCCTGCGTAGCCCAATTTATTTGGCCAATTTGAGCACAAGCATCGTGGCACTATCAAAGGTCATTGTTACATAACTGAAATCGGTTGTCAATCATCATTGTTACTACACAACTACAAAAGCCAACAGAAAAACAAAAAGACTTCTTTAGCCATCTCTTACTATAAGCACATGTTAGTTACTATAAACTTAAGAGGCAAGAACAGGTAGTGCAAGCAAAAAGAGCTGGACAGATGAGAGATCAATTTAACTGACCTAAAATAAAGTTGATGAAGAAGGTTTTGAAGAAACCCTTAGATTTGCATATCGATAATGGAGTCAAGATAAAATTCTCTTCAACTTCGCTGTCTTGTATCGGGGCTTCTCAGCTACGCACTTGCAGTACAGTAGCTTATGATGGCATCGTAAGAAAAGTCCTTCCTTTCCCAACTACGTATCAGTGCAGTCCCGTCGTTACAGGGGGCTTTGGTGGGCTTATCTCTCCCAAACAAACCTCCAAGCCCTCCAAATTAAAATATGAAACAATATAAATTGTAGAAGTTTTCGTAAGTTTTTAGAATGACAAGCCCCCTGCATAATGTAACCCCCTCTTATCCAAGACTTTCTGGCAACGGTTCTACATCAGTGTGAGGTTGTTTTTTTTCAAGTTTGGTGAAAATCAAACTGTAATATCGAAACAGAATGGATGTTTGATTAGCTTTGTCCAAAATCAAAAGTTCTGGAATATCAATGCCTGTAGGAAAATGTTGTCAGAAGCATAAATCTCGCTGAATCTCGAACGAGTCTGTTTTATACTGTAAGTAAAAGACACATGTATTTTGTTCATGTGTAACCAGAGTGTTGTTTACAATATTTGGGAGTCCCACAAAAAATAAACAAATGACTTAGGGGCCCGTGAGATGAAAAAGTTTGAGAACCACTGCAATAGACTATTGAATAAGGTGGTCATGTAATGACAAAAGCACACTATCCTGCACATTATTAAATTGGTAATAGCTTTGCTTATTACCTCACTGTACACAATATCGGCTCCATACTGCAAGGCAAGCAAGCGAGTTGGCAATCGGCCAATTCGGACCATTGGAGCAAGTATCGCTTTGTTGGCATAATCCAATTTCTTGTTAGCCATAAACTTCAGCCACAAACAATTCACTGTTAAGATTGGAACAGGCTTTGTGCAACATTAAAAATTAATATTGCCCTAAATGATTTGCTGACAAAATACACACAGATATGTTGAAGAACTAAAATCTGTGCAGTTAGCAAAATTTATAATTAATACAGCTTACAGCAAGCAAAACACAATCAATTTACAGTAAGCTTACAAAATATTATTTTTATCAAAAATGCATAAGCTTAACAAAACGGCACTCTAGGAGCTCTTTTCTTGTGGACAAGATTTGTTAGGAAAAGTTGTAAAATCAACCAAAACCTACACAAAGATCTAATTATCCAGCATGCAAAACATGCTAGTAAACCATGCCAAACATTATAAATCACAGCAGTTACAGTGGGGTAACCAGTAAGCAGACGATTTTCACATAAACACTGATATCTTTCTTTCTAGGCAAGTTATAATCACAAAATTTATATTGTATGATTAGAATTTTAATGCCCTATACAACTGTATTTTTATTTTGGTTTGCTTCAAAGTATGTTCAAGGTATTCCATGCTAAAGAAATAACATTTGGGAATAGATTACGACTGAGATAACCGGTACGCCACTTAAAGTTTTGTTTGCACGGATGACGTCACAGTGGCAAGGAAAAAAGCCGAACAATCACTTTTTGCCCGATCGGAAAGTACTGGACTGAAACAAAGGTGTCCGGAGTCACTTTTTCCGACTCCTCTCCTGTTCCAGAATTTTTAAATCCAGATCATGGTAGTGACGTCATCACCAAATTTGGTGTGCGATCTTCTCTCACCACCAACTCCAATCAATGACGTCATCACCCGGGAAGTTGGGGAGAACGAATTGTACACTAGACCCAAACTGGGACAAATTCTAAACTGCACAGGGCAAAAGGTGACATCCAAAAACAGAATAGTTATAGGTTATGTACATTGAAAGTTACATTACAATGTGAAATGTAAAACACAGTAAAATTATAGAGAGTGATGATGGATACAGCCATTTATGATTGTGTATGTGTTCCACCAGGCACATAGCACCCCCAAATGAGGTTGAACAGACAGAGGTAAAGACAGATTACAGAAAGGTTTAACAGGAAACAGTAATACAGTTGCATGTGTTGGGTACATGAAAAATAAACAAAATGAGGTTAGTCAGGATGCCTGAAAATGGGAGCAAAACAATACTGCACAGAGGCTTTACAGAAAGCATAAAAAAATACACTGAAGACAATAAACATAAAAAGCTCACAGAAAACACAGACATTCGATCGTAAGGCGATGGCTAATCATTGAAGAGAGGCAAGTGACGGGCAGGAACACTGGTTAATGCACTGAAGGAGGCTAAAATCAGATCAAACTTGCACACAGGCCAATATCTATGCTGGCGGGGTTCCCTCTGAACACGGCCAGAGACAAGTGCTGGTGAAGCCACTGTCGCTCCCTCTCAACAAGTTTCATTGCAAGACAGCTCAAAAAGGGGGCAGTGGACTTGCCGTACACACCGGTGGTTTCGATTGCAACTGGTTGAAAGTAATAATTGTCAAGAAGGTCATTGTATTCCCGGCATTTGTCGGTCTCAGCGTCAGTTGCTACACTGCCTGGTGTAATGTCTAGCGGCACTGCCTAACACTGTGACTGTGTAGTGACTTTCTGCAAAGGTATCCACAACTGTCGCGACCCATACAAGGCTCCTGCCTCTGTACCAGGGGTTCATTCAAAACCATGAATTAAATAACCTAACGAGCGGCCGAAGACCTGAGCTTGGCAAATTTTTTACCTACTGAAATAGTTTTTTGCAGTGTTGGCTAATCAAGGGTTGCCTGTAAAAGGCGGAGCTCCGTAAATGGCGGAGCTTGGTTGCGGAGGTTTGATGACGTACCGGAGTGCTAAAAAGTTGCGTTGCAAATAGAATAAACAGGAAAAAAGCAAAGTAAAAATATTTTATTGTTGCAATAAATATGCGCTTCACCTAAACATCTAATACATGGATGTTTCCGATGTTTAAAAATTTTATACATTCACAACTGTTGAAACATATTTTTTTGTCCCCGAATCGTTGTGAAACTCAGATGAGCAAAAATTATCAAATTTCAGAATAGACTTTTTTCACCATAGTGTAATATCATCTTTTGCAATAAAATTATTTTTGCTACCGTTGTTGCGATCGGAAATCCCGAGCGGCATGTGCGCAAAGCATCGCACCGTGGCAGCAAGCAACAATAGAGATCATGCTCGCAGTCTCTCTTACCATTGCTTGCTTGCGCTTCATATGTAAGGTTTTATTCTTAACGCACATCTCGCCCGCGGTGAACCACACAACCAACGCAACACCACCGGAGAGGCCGCAACAACATCCCCTCCTTTTTACAACGAACCACACCGATTGCACGTTTTTTGTGTGAAGGCTGAACTCGTCACGACCTCCACATCCTGGTCACAGCCCCATTTTGTTGACGTGTCTCTCACTCTGTAACACACAAGCACGAGCTGTGAATCTGATTCACGCTGTCCGACGCGATGATGATGGCGTTACTCAGACTCGCGGCTGTTAGAGACACGAAACAGGCAGGGGAGTTGAGAGGTGACACTGTACACTTTATTGGCTCGAGTTCTGCACTGGTTTTAATGACGCAAAACGGCAACATCTATCAACCATTAACACAGACAGCGACTTGTCTTTTACGACTATACAGCAGCAAACATATCGCAGCAAACAGTTAATGGATCAGGCAGACGACAACTCGCTCACGGCACTACTGACAAAAAGAGACCAAGTAAGGTTCCGCGAGATCGTAAATACATGCACAGAAAGGTGAGCAGAAAAACGCATTCAACAAACGGCGTGAATATTGAGTCACGTGTTACGTAAAACGCTGTGTGAACATGTGAACGGTTTGTGCCCAGCCGGATGGCTCAGTGAGCAGTCTATTACAAAGCACTGGTTCCAGTCCGTACGTACTTGTCCATACAGTTGGGCTACTGGCTGCAACACCATTTAGTTCTCATTGCTCAACGCAAAATATCGGTTTTAGCTACTCCGGATACGTCATCAAACCTCCGCAACCAAGCTCCGCTGTTCACGGAGCTCCGCCTTTTACAGGGTACCCTAATCAAGGTAACCTTTCTTAACCTCTTTTAATTAGCACCCATCTGTGAATGGAATCCACACCACACTGCTAGCCTGCCTGGTCACTCTGCATTAAGCCAAGTTCTAGCTTACTTTCTGCACAAACTGAGTCAAAACTAACTGAAAGTTATCCAGCCTTGTCAAAGCATGCAAAATGGCTTCTAATGGCAGCAGTTGCTGTAGTTCCATTTAAGACAGTAGAAAAATGATGCAACAATGTAGAGATGATCGGATAGTGGATTTTTACTATCCAATCCTATCCTGTTTTTGAAAAATGATATCCGATCCGAATCCTGTTCTGATCAAAGTCATACTATCCGTTTCCGAAAACTATCCGAAAGTGTATTATGATGCACAACATACATTTTTGTGTAGTGTCTATTTTGCCTCACAAGGCAAAATAACTTCAGTTGGAATGCATGCCCTACTTAGTTGACCGTGACATCTGTAACAGCTCAGTCCCGCATGCATGAACAAGTGTTGTAATGGCTTCAGGGCTGACAAGCAGTTAGCAGCTTCTTGTTTGCATTAAGTGAACTGTAGGCTATACCCTAACTCTAAACACTGAACCACTGAGCCTAAAACTTGACCCTAAACCTCGACCATAAGCACTGATCCTAAACTCTAACCATAAACTCTTAAACCCCAATCACTTGTTTATGCATATTGTACTTGTCACATGACCACTTCAATCAACTGTGTACAAATGAAGCCCAAATAGTACCAACACAGAGTTTGCCTGATGAAGCAGAATAGACACTACCTGAATGCGTTATGCCACTGTTGCGGTTGGAAAGCCTGAGCGGCAAGTGCGCAAAGCTTCACTCTGTGGCAGCAAGCAACAATAGAGATCACGAGATCACTCTTGTCGTCACCATTAGTAAGTACTATCAACTGTTCACTAGCTTCACAAGCATTATTAGAGGTGACGCATCAAGATCACTCTGTTATTGCTTGTTCGGGCCACATATATATGGGCAGGGTCTTTTTTAAGGTGTTTTAGGGACCCGAATCGGGTCCCTAGAATTGAAAATCGGGTCCCTAGAATCAGAGAAAATTATCATCGGGTCCCTAGAATCAGAGAAAATCGGGTCTATAGAATCAGATAAATTGGGTCCCTTCAGGTCCATACCGGGTACCTAACAATTCCCTAAAAAAATTGTATATGGGTGACATTCTTTGCGCACATCACGTTCGTGGTGAATCGCACATTCAACGCAACGTCAACCGAGAGGTTGCAACATCACTTTGGGCCCTTTCATGCTTATAAACAGAAAGTTTGACATATCTTGCAAGCTTGACATATCGAGTAACCTAAGTAGGCCTACCTTTCCGAGTCGATTGCAATAAAAAGCAAGCTGAAGTTTTCCACAGTCCGGACGGGGGGCTTTGCCCTTCCGAAACAAAGTTCCAACCCCCCCCACTTGAAATATGAAGCACTATAAAACAATGATGTTTGTTCAAATTTCAGAAGGTCAAGCCCCACTCACTGCACAAATGTAAAGCCCCTCTATCGAAGACTTTCTGGTAACGGTTCTGTTGGCACAAGCTTTTCATTAGCCATTTCTTTAGTAACAATGGTTGGATTTTAACGCCATCCATGAGTTCACATTATTTTTTATAAGACTGCATACACTGAAAGGAAGGTAAGAAAGCAAGACATATCACTGGCAGAATTGATTTGAGAAGTTGGATAATTATATGAGGTTCAACGAATAAAAAAGAGTTTCATCTAATTTTGTAAAACTCACATTTCAGTTAAAGAAACAAATTACACTTTTCATTATTATAAGAAATGTCAAATAAAGGAAAAATTGAGTTTTGTTCTACTAAAACTGTGTGGCTACTCAGTTCTAATCCATTATTAGCAATGGCTTTTTGTTTTTCTTTTGCTAAATTAGCTTTCACCAATTTGCACTTATCATCAAGTTTCTTTTTTATGGTTGACCTT
>Ga0210059_1002964_pt1 | contig 26919 bp, 19 predicted proteins | sample Ectturendosymbi2_FD_188042 | JGI IMG/M metagenome (GOLD analysis project Ga0210059, IMG submission 188042) | Ecteinascidia turbinata endosymbiont from Florida, USA - Sample 2 (SPAdes) (version 2) | ecosystem: Host-associated > Tunicates > Ascidians > Unclassified | place: Key West, Florida... | reverse complement strand
TGATGTGGCCATGTTGCTTTTCATGATCTGGCCATACTTCCTGCTATAACCTTGTCATGCTTCTTTCCACAATTTTGTCGTGTCTTTCTTCCCATAGCCGTGTCATGCTTCTTTCCATAACTTTGTCGTGTCTTTCTTCCCATAGCCTTGTCATGCTTCTTTCCATAACTTTGTCGTGTCTTTCTTCCCATAGCCTTGTCATGCTTCTTTCCATAACTTTATCATGCTCTTTTCTGTGACCTTGCGATGACCCATTGTCTTAATTCTCTCTAGATTTGAATCTTGACGTTTGTTCACGCTTCAATGCGTTGAGATTCTCTCTCTTGGACTGGTTTTACTTTTGTTTTCTGAATATTAGGACGCAAATCTGCGTAGCTTTAATATTTGTTTATTAAGTTGTAGCACGCATTAATTTTGCGCTGCTACAGTTTGAAGACCTTCTGGGGACGGTTCTGACGATATTCACTAGCCTATGTTGGATTCCATAGGGTCAATCATAGCAAATCAATCTTCACTACAACGGAAAATCACCATGCAGGCGAGACATTTATGTTGGCCTCCCTACTTTTTCCCTCGGCACCGCAGTGCCCCTCCCCCCAGTTTTTTCATTCTAGAATCGCCACTGCTAACTTGTTAGTGAGTGTCGGCCAGACCACACGCCAAAGAATCAACTACTTTTATGTCAACGAAGCAATTTCAATGATTGAGTACAGAGCGCCTACTTATTGGTTTCAATTGGCGATGGTATATTTTACAGCGTATTGTGTATTTTTCACATATTACACTTTTTTCCGACTTAGGAATTGGGGGCCCCCTAAATCTTGGGGGCCCTGGCTGTAGCCCAGTCAGCACCCCCCTTAATCCGCAACTGTCCAAGACCCAGGTGAGTGACTATACAGCAGGGTTTCTTTTAAGGAAAATGTTAGCTACGTGGTACGGGCCTGTAGAGACCCGAATTCTTTGATTCTAGGGACCCAATTTAAAATTCTAGGGACCCGAATCGGGTCCCTAAAACACCTTAACAAAAACTGCTATAGAGTATCTCCGACCTTGCTTGATCCCGTATTGGTGTGGAGCCAGCAGAACTATCTGAAATTTCGGTTGACAGGGAGGTATTCCAAGTCCTCCTAGGGCTGTAGCCTCCGTGACCCTCCCTAGAGGAAAAGTAGGCATGAAAATGAATGAAATTAATAACGTTTACGTTACTTAGTTTATTCACCGGTTCTTAAAGGTGCTCGCCTAGCGAGTGAACAAGTTCCTTAGATGGCTAGTAATGATTCATGCGAACGCAGACAGCTAGAAATGATTTGTCTATATTCATGATACCTTTCGCAGGAAATAAACATGCAAAAGTAAGTTCAGGTACCGCTGTTGTTGCGTCAGCGTGTGCGGCCCGCGGCTTACCTTACAAGCCCTGATGTGGCCCACGGAGCAAGTTGAGTTTGAGACCTCTGATCTAAGCTGTATATAAGACTGTGACGCCCTTGCAGTGTCAAAACGACGCATCAGGGCGCCGCGACGCCCACCCCTGACCTGCGCCACGCAAACCAGAAATCAACGCTGCAACAAAGTAGCAGGGGCCGAGTTTGCTAGAAAACTTTGGGGAGGGACGAACTTCGTGTGATATGCATGCTATTGTGATATCATACCAATAACATACTATTGTTTGAATTTTGATGACGTCACGATGTTCACTCAACCGTAGTACGACTGTTAAGGTTCTTTGCTCTACGATGAGAGGATAAGTAACCCTTTAGGCACAGTAGAAATCTTAAGGTGGGTTCGCTTCATTACTGTACCAAGGCCCTTTGTCACAGAAACAAGTCTGCTTAAAAGACCTACTTGTCTCTGATACTTCACTACTCGTTCTACCGGCAACACTCATAAGAATTTATTATTTCATAAAGTTTATTGTTTCATGAAAGAGGTATAATGATAAACAGACAGCGGTACTCACCAAAAATAATGCTTTGATCGTGTACACTTCTCGAGTAAGATTTCTCATGCAACTTTCTTAATAAATTTTAATACAATTAATAAAATAAATTGATTCTAATCTATGTTATAACTGTGTCTTGACTTACAGCGGTTTGCCTATGTTCTAACTGTTGTCACGCTTCGACTCTCGATGTTAAGCTCTGATCGTTCAGAGTGTTGCTAGAAACTTCTCAACGGGAGTTTATCATTAGTCAAAGTGAGACGCAGTTTCACTTAGTGTTGATCATATCGCGAAAGGCCAATCTAACTGACTATTATTTTAACTATATTGTCTTCTTGTAAAGTCAGAACTCACAATACCATGTTGCATCGGTATTTATTTTGACAGCACTTAACTTTTAACAGCGTATAATTAGTCATATAAACTGAATGGGTTTTATTCGGACAATTCAAATCTTGTCGTCCATTTTGACAACGATTTACCAGGACAAGCCACTTTTTAGCCTGGCGGAATCCTGCTAGGACTAACCAGTTATGAAACTCTATACTGACATAGTATCTGATCACATTAGCAGATCACTAGTCAACCTTCCTAGACAGTTAGTAGTGGTAGGAACGAATACAATACCCTAAAAGTCCTTAACCCAGGCGCATACGCTTTTGGGCAGAAGGTAAGAATTTTACATCTTTTCGATTAGCATGTGGAAGGAACGAATACAATTCCACTAACCGACATTAACCCAGTTGCTTACAGCCTTTGGGCAGAAGTGATTGCTTTACTTCTGAAGCCAAGCCTTAAGGGTTTGAGAGACAGAAGGAGAGAAACTGGTCTCAACCGAAGTTAGTTTCAACTGTTTTTTAGGTGCGAATTCGAGGCCTATTATACCCGAATTCTTGGGCATTCCCCATTCAATTGAGTATCCTGATTGGTTACTAATTAAATCCCATAAAGTCACTGCTTTATGATTGGTTAAACCGGATATTTGAATAAGGCTTAATTGCATCCGGCCGCCTAGCGTCATCAACGGCTTTCATCGAGTCTATTACGTCTTGTGTCACGTTTTTCGTGACTGGCTTCAGGATCCGTTGATCGCATGGAAAGCTCTGACCGGCTGAAATCGTTCCGAGTCTTGTTTGACTGGATTTGAGGTGAGGGCGTATTTCCAGGCTTGGCTCTTATACAGCAGTGCTTATTCTAGGCTTAGCCTTCTGTACAACAGTGTTAGTTCCAGGCTTAGCCTTCTGTACAGCAGTACTGCACTTCAGTACAGCACCTATCCAATACTTGTTTCAGGCAAAACTTGCCTGTAACACGACCTTTTCATAAAATTGGCAAAATGGAAAGCAAATTATGGAAATGGTATATTTTTGGACCATAGTCCAAGTGCCCCCCTGATAAGCCCATGGTCTTATAGCAGTTGTGTAGTACTGTGCTAGGTATTTGCAATGACCCAAAAGTATGCCATACCATGGGCGTCCGCAGGGGGGGAATGGGCATTTGCCCCCCTGGAAATTGGGACTACGAGACAATTAGTTTTAGAAAATCTGAAGTCAGAAGCTCAATTCCAAATGATTGGTTGAAATTCTTGCATTGGCAGTTTATTTGCTGGTATGACACACACTGCACAAGAGCCAGGTTCACTATTCTGGCTTCATGCAGTGGTGAGTTTACAGTTCAATCATGTCCACTCTTTTTTCTGCAGAGGCATGTTGCGAGACTGGGAAACTGGCAAGCGCATTGTTTTATCCTTGTTCTTTACTGCGTAACAATAACATCGCAACAAATCTTCAAAGGTTCACTTCAAATAATGGTAAAAGGCGTTTTACCGCATGTGACTGTTGAACGCAATCATCTAGTTGCCTATAGCGGAATTGCAAGTAATTTTATACTATGTGAGAAAAGCATGGGTAAACCCGTAGCAATGCTTCCACAAGTTTGAAAAATCCATTGTTAGTCTGAGATTCCCTATTGTGAGACTGTAAGTGTGAACAATGTTCCTGAACTGAGTGAATAGCTTAATCAAGTTACTTTTATGGCAGGGGCAGATCCGGCCAGTAAGGTAATGGGGGGACGATTTCAGCAATATTTGGGAGCCGGGTCTGGCCTACTTCACAACACTGCGTGACAAAACAATGGACGACAAAATGGCCTTATGTCGCGAATGTTGCTTTCCGAATTGTACAAAATCATGATGAATATAGTTCCTTTCTATTGTCTTAGGGGGTCGATCGTCCCAATCGCCCCCTGGATCCACTCCTGTTTCATGCAGGCTTATTTTCACCAGTAGTTCCAGCATAACTATATAGGTTTAAGCCAGGGGCGTAAACTTAGCTGAAACGGGCCCACTTGGCACTGTAGTTGACCCACTAGCCATGGGTGTCAGCAGGGGGGGGGGGCAAAATGGGCATTTGCTGGAAATTGAGACTAAGAATCAAAAACTTCTAGAAACCTGAAGTCGGCAGCTCAACTGACTTAATTCTTGCAATGACAGTTTTATTTGCCGATATGACAATCACACTGCACCTGAGCCGCAGTTCACTGTTCTGGGGTCATGCAGTGATGAGCTTGCAGTTCACTAAATCCGCTTCATTGCCTGCTGCAGAGGTAGGTTGCAAAACTTGGGAGCTAATTGTTCTAATATTGGTCTTTATTGCGTAACAATCACATGGCAACAAAGGTTCGCCTTTGAAAAAAGTTACGGCAGTAGGTGTTTTGCCGCATGTAACTGTTGAACGCAGAAATCACTGGTGCCACAACTGGTGATTTTTCACTAGATCTAGTGATTTTTAGACTGACCTAGTGATCTACTTATTTTTCAATGTAATCTAGTGATTTTTTGCAAAGTATGTGTTTCAAGACGATCGGTTGTTTTTCTCCAACTTTTCAGCCCATTTCAATAAAAAAACAATTGATCACGTGAATTGTTGCTTGAAGATTTGCACCAACAGAACGAAGTGTTTCTAATTTGGATTTCTTATTCGTGTCACTTCCGTGCTCTTTGTTGCTGCAGTGTTGGCCATAACGTTATTTTCATTTATTTGGAGAAATACTGCAGTAGAAATAATCGAAAACTAAATGTCAGGTCGATTGGTTTAAAATACTCCATGAGTGGTGTCGTTTCTATCTCTTGAAAAACTTTTGAAGATTCTTGTTATGAGATTTTCCAGGCTTCAGCATGATCTACTTTAATGCACTTGCAAATGATGTAACGATGTTTAGGCGATAACATAAAAAAGTAAATCATGTCAAAGAAAAACTGTGATCTTAGACGCAAGAATTTTAAATCTAGCGATTTTCTTTAAGATCTAGTGAATTTTTTTGTGAATCTAGCGATTTTTGCAGAGAAGCCTGTGGCAGCACTGGCAAACATCTGTGGCAACTTAGCAGGTAATAAAGCGAGACAATAACTGCTGATAGCAATTAGCCACGTAGTTTTCTACGGTGTCAAAAGACGCATGAGTGAAAAAGAAGCATTGCTGCCAACGAAGCGCATTTTTGGTACTGTTGCCGTAACACGGGGCATTTTCGTTATGGTGTTGAAAGGGTAAAACGTTTTGTGAACGTCCATGCGCACTGCATCGTCAGCAACCTGAAAAGGATAAGCAAAATGTCGACTTTTCCCCCTCTGGAAAAATTTCTGCGGACGCCCATGTGCCACACCGTTGTTTGTCATGTAGTACATCGGGATCGTTTTTAATTTTGACAAACACACGGCACCTTGCATCATTGGACCTCACAAATTCCTTGGCAATATCTTGGCAGGACAATTCACTTAATATATCCCGATGTACATGAGAAATAACTAAATGAATTAGGCGTATTTGGGTCATGGTAGAGCGCAGCCATGTTTTCAATCTGCGCAGGGCACTGAAGGATCGCTTGCTTCATAAGAACTCGCAGGTGATGTTATCAAGTTGCTTCTGCATTTTCTCAACTGCAGAAAACATGCACCTCCGTTTGGTTCCATAACACGGAATACCTTAGAAATTTGTACAACTACATTATTTTTTAACAAAATATTGGGGGGACAAAAATATTGTTTCTCCCCTTGTCGAGAGGTTGGGGGACAAGACCCGCGACCCCATGAAAACTCGGTCCCTGCAAAGTAGACAACAGTATGGTTGAACGGCAACTGTCGGGCAAACTGTCTAGCGTTGGTTCGGCTGCTAGGACGTTTTTGGCACTCTGCTACAGTCCGCTTTTCATATTCTACCATTTGCATCATTAAAAGTTGTTATGAGTTTGAGGCGTATATTGAAACGATCAAAATTAGTGCAGAAATACAATCACCAACGCATACAATCATACAACACTGCAACTTGTGTAAAACACTGCATTCCAACGCCCGACCTGGAGCTCATATATCATCTTTGGAAAGAGGCTTGGCTGCAAAAAAAAAGAGAAATGTGAGAAACAATATTGTCGAAAACCAAGTTTTGCAGCTTTTTGGGTTTAATTTTCTTCAGCGTTTTGTGCTTTCATTAAAGCCGAATCAATTGAAGCCGGTTGCCCTTTATCCGTACACGCGAGACACCCCGGCAACAAAACCTTGCAACTTGCTCGGCAGGATGCTTGAACTCAGTTGCATTATTTTTCTATATTTGGTCGCACAACCTTTAAACCTCTTGGGTTCCTATCTTTCCAAAGAGTTGTTTGACAATCAACATCGAGCCACGTTGTCCAGCAACTGCAGCCTGCGGTCGGTTGTAGACAATGCAACGGGGAAATTCATTGCAACTTGACATGAGCAAAAGCTAAACTGCATTGGCAAAAAAGCACTGAACAGCAAACACAGCGCAAAATCTTTTTAATTTAAAAACTTTGAAAAAGTCAGTGGTAGGATAAAAGCAGAGATGCATCTAGAACAGTGGTTCTTAACCGAGGGGGCGCGCCTCTCCAGGGGGGCATCAATGGATTTCAAGGGGGGCGCGAGCCCTTATGCGCTCTGTAACACGGAAAGTTTGATAAAGAAATTAACCAATGAATATATTTACTTAAACAACTTGTTTATTGTCAGGGGGCTTGACACAAAGGACAATTACTCAAAGGGGGCGTGGCAGAAAGAAGGTTAAGAAACACTGATCTAGAGGGATGAGAATACACAAGGCCAAATGGTCCGTTGTTTCTCCAGCATGAAGGCTATGGACCGTTGTACATATTTTCTAACTAAAGTTTTTGTCAATTATCCCTGATCCGTAAAGCATGTTTTGATGATGATTATGTAAACGATCAAGCGGCAACTGACGCAAGCAAAGCTTCACTGGGGGAGGTAATGAGTAGTTTGACCCACTGCCGCAAACGCACCATACACTAGTATTAGAATAGATTCGACAAAGCGGATTTCGATACGTACGGCTTAAGCGACCCGCATCAACTTTACAAATCTGCTGCATCTGCAACGCAACATTCAGCACTTGAGCCGCTGTCAGGGCCATCTCAGATTTATTGTAATTCAAAGTGACGCGAAAACCAGTCACTTAAACTATTGACCTGAGGCAGTCCGCACCTACTTAGCACAACCAACACCGAAAACTTCAAACCAGCCGTTGCTCGTCTGCTCAAATTCGTTTGTGCCTTTTTTCAAGCATAGGTACTTCTAATTGATTTAATGCACAAGTCCATTGGAATATTGCGTTCGATTGGCTGGTTTTGAAACAAAGCGTTCTAGGAAGCAAAAACAATTGTTGACAAAATCGTAAAATCTTGTTTCTTAAGCAAAAAAAGTCTGTGCAACAGTTCGATCAACAGATGTGAAGTGTTTCTCAATTTCCGTGCAGTATTTTGCTCATTGCCCAATGTTGTAATGCTGCTATTTTATGAAATGGATAAAATTTGCGCTTGTGGATGCAATCCTCTAATCTTTTTAAAAAATAAAGTGATAGGGAAAGCTTAGGTTCAGCAACAAAATACCTTGGGAAATGTTTTAGTTCAACTCCTTGTAGTTTTACACCGATATACTCAAACAAGTAAAGAAATAAAAATGATAAACAATTTGTACAAATGTTATGGTTGTTATGAGTAGAGCATTCTATTACGAGACGATCGCTGACCAAACCCAAAAAGTTTACAGTTTGATTTCTGATTTATCTTACTTTCTAAAATACTTAGCACCACTGCAGTTTCAGTTGTTGACAAACTGACACTGAAAACCTTTGCACTGTTGTCAAGCCATCCTAGCTTATGCCAGTGAGTAAAAATTGCACAATTTTAGCTCATGACGTGCTGGTCCAGCGATAGCTTTGTTACATAACGCAAATTAATAACAAGACAGGAAATGCTCAGTTTTAATAGCAACCAGAAACTTCCCAGGTCGTATTAGCCCAATCAGTTTTCAACACTCTTTAAAATGCATCAAGAACAGCTACACTTTGAAGGAAACTTTGCATGAGCGGATATCACTTGCTGAAAGTGCAGTTATCCACCGGTACAGCTCAATACATTCCATATCTCACCTTGGCAAACGGGGGGATTTTGTGGCATCCATTGACCATTGCGATGGCATGTCATTAAGTAACGCCCTTTCAGGTTGTATCCATCATTGCAACTGAAGACGAGGAATGTTACGTCGTTTCCGCTAGACTTCATCACTTTCCCGTTGGGTATGGAAGTGATAGGCTTGCAGCCACCATCTGCATGTCGTCAGTATTTTCATTTCCCTTTCAGTATTTACTTACTACGCGATTAGTGCGTTAGTCTCAAGGGCATAAACGTTTAGTTTTTCCTTAATCATTGTTAGCATCGAGTTAATTTGAAAAAATGAATTCGACATCATAATGGTGTTTTGACGTTCGTTCTTCTATGATACGATCGCAGATTGCTAGGGAGGATTAAATTAAACACATTACAGATAAATGGTTGATGACAATAAAACAAAAACAACAAGAGATGTTTTAAAAAACGACTGTGCAAGCAACGCGTCAAGGCAAGCACTTTTTGCGCTTCAATGGCTACGCTTATTGTTTCTGTTCTTCCAGCGCTTAGCCCGTCAGCAGTCAGCACGGTTGGATATATCTCTCTTAAAATGGAGATTATTAGTCCGACATACACCTATAAACTTACGCCAAAGAAATAAATGGCTTCTTGAAATGAGTTCGTTCAAAGCGCGAGTACCAAAAACGGTGGCGGGTTACTCGTTAGACATTTTATTTCCAGATCGTTCCTTGGTCCCGACTGGTGATACTTGACAGGGCCCCAGCTATGAGCAGAATGAGCAATTAGCCATTCAAGCGACGATTTCCTCACTCCTACGCTGAGTTAGAAATCAGGCCGAGTTTTTCGGGTTCGGGCCGAGATATGAAAAAACGTCGGGGTTTGATTCAGGTTTTGAAGTAATAGTGTTTTGTTGTAGGTAAAAATGTATATTAAAAGCAAATGTGTTATAGCCTTGATGTGCTTGGGTAGGTTTGCACTTGCATGCTAGTATCATTTTGATTAAAGAGGTAAAGGCATTGGATAAACAAAAGTAATCAAGGGTTTGGCCGGGAGGTAGCAGAAGTTGGTCCCCTAAACAGAAGTTTGGCTACGGGATGGGTGAAGCTTAGAGCATGTTATAGCTATTTATTTCTTTTTTTAAACATGCTACCTTTATTGGGTATTTCCGGGAAGCGTGGTTCTCCTAGCGACAATTTTTGAGCGTTGGCAGAAAAGTCTGTTTTTTGCACAAAGGTCGAAAGAATTTTGCAAAAAGGTGCTGAAGATGAAAATCCGCCCCGAGAGGCTTGCTGCAAAGCGGCAGAAACAAGTTTTTTCTCTGTTTTTTACTCACATGTTCAAGATCAGGCAAAAGAGAAGTCATTACAAATCCACTCCTGCAGGCGCATCACTCAGGTACGCCTCTTTTTAGAAAGGGTTAGATTCGCTATGTTGTCAGTTACGTCATACCGTTTTGCCCACTGAGTTACAGCAAAGTTTGCCAATGAGGTAGGTTGCCTGATACAAGCCGGTTTTATTTGCTGAAGTTTACTTAAGCAATCCGGCCTGATTCAGGCAGAGCGATTCCACCCCCATTCCAACTTTGCAGTATGGAAGTCCCTGCAGCTGAACCTGGCCCCACAACATTGGCCACGCCTTTTCTTGGAACTCCCTGGAGGATGCGAAGTGCAGTTTGCCGATGCCTGGGCAACTTAACAACCCTGAACCTTGTCTGGGTTCGCTTTGGAATTTTCTCAAAGTGATCATTTGTCTGACGGAGAGTTCCACTGTACATACACATTTTTACAATCATAGTATCAATTAACTAAACTCACGCGTTGCACGGCACATTGGTATCGGGTTGCTCCACTTGGGTCCAAATCTTGACCACTGACAACGTAAAGTTTTCGATCCGTCCAGCGAATAGCCCTCATTGCACGTGAACGACATCCTGGTGTAAAGATATGGCTTCGTCAAGTTCATGCGGTCCACTACTCCGTTCGGAAAGGACGTTACATCTTTGCATGACTTCCTCTCTGCAATTTTTCAGTTCTGGTTAACTGTTAATTAACACTGTCTAAAATCAGCGTTTTATGATGCATCTAAGATTAAGACGCGGTAATTTATGAGTGAGGGTAAAGCTGCAGAACCATTTGAATGCAGCTAACTTAATTGCAGCTGTACCAGCCGCATGAAGTATCACCAAACAGGCCCATTGCCAAGAGGGGCATAAGCAGGCCCGTAGCCAGGTTATAAGGTTTGGGGGGCAAAGTACAACTTTAGGGGGGCACTATTTTTGTTGTATTGTATGTTTCAAACAAATTATTTTAATAATTTTCAGCGATTAACTGGGTAGCATATTGCTAGTTGTTTGTTTTAAGTCTGATCACGTAATATTTTTGATTGTATGCTATGTGCCGTGGGTAGCCTAGCAGGGGAGCGAAGACTCCGGCGCCTTCCTCAAATTTTGAAAAACGATGACATTTTCCAGAAAAAAGTATCCACACAAAACTAAGGACATTTGTTTAGTTATGCGCTTTTCTTCGGAAGCAGCAAAGAAAACCAATGTGAAAAAAAATTTGCTTATGCTTCGAGATATTTTTCTGACTACGTGCCAGTGCTTGAGGCCTGTTTGCTGCATTTGATTCAGTAAAAACTTTGTTTAATGTTTGCCTAATGCACTGTTAACTTTTTTGAAAAACATAACAATATTTTGGCATAAACAACCAAACTGAACCAATTGTATTCGTATCAGTATTTAAAGTGAAGACACTGGTACGAAAGAAACTCCTAATTTCTCGCAAGATCACCACAATGCACGAAATTATATACAATAAATACACACAATGTATTGGTCACTGAAACAATCAATCAATCGTTCCCACTAACAGCTAGAAGTTGAACTATGTACTCTAGCATGTAGACATTCTACCTTTTATCAACACCCGCAGTTTTGAAACGTCTTTTTGCGCAACCAGGCGCGTAACGAGGTTAGGTGGCACCCCGGGCAAGAAGCAACTTTGGTTACCCCATATTCGAGCCTGAGGTATTTCGGAAGCAAATGTTCTGTATTGAAGAAAGTACCTGTGACATTGTTGGGATTTTTCGGCGCTCCTATAGTGATTCGGCGCCCGGGTAATTGCAACCCCTTTGTCCCTCCTTTGTTACGCCCCTAGGTACAACGAAAAACGAAAACATGAAATTATCAAGGAAAGAAATTTGAGCATAAACTTTCACAAAAGCTGCAGTTTTGACATCTGCTACATAGCCTAATAGATTAATAATATTCATGGAGGCACTGGCAGCATCAATTCAAGAGAATACTTTAAACAAGCAGTCTTCGAGTTTTGATCGAAAATTCAGAAATGATGTCTTCGTTTGCCACAGCAGCGGTTTTATTATTTTTTTAAACTAAACCAAACTAGCTGACATTTGCGGTCGTGTGTCATGCACCTATGCGATAAGGTGTGGGTATCCACACCACACTAGAGAGGCTTGTTTCGCATGTGGCTGTCGAAACTCCTATAATTAAGCCCGCGCTCAGGAGCAAATATGGTGGGAAAAGTTCCTTTGTACTTCCAAAACCATTTCAAAAACTGGTCCAAATTCATACGGGAGTTTCATTCAAAAGCACATCAGGAAACTTTGATGAGGCAATGCTTTTCACAGTAGTAGTTTCAGCATTAAGAAGATCTTCACTGATACTTTTGGTAGTTGAATTGACTACAAAGCAGAGGTTATAATTCTTCCTTGTCGAGAAAGTAATTCGATGCCGGTGAAAGAGCACGCAAAGATTTGATGAGAGGCATAACACTGCGAAAACCGGTGGCTGAATTCGATCTGAATAGTATCAGTGATGTCTAAGTAAGATGGTTTCAAATTCAAACTCTCACTTTCATTGTGAATTCCGATGTGCTCTGTTATGACGTCCTCTCTGAATCGACATGAAACGACTTTTTGCGCTTGTTTGGAGGGTGGGATAACTTTAGTGGAAGCTTTAATTTTTGCAGTATTTTTTCAAACTCTGCATTGTTTCTTAATTTTCTAATTTCTGTGATAGTAGAGTTAGTTACATCGCAACATGCAACCAAACTGCTAGATTGTTGTTGCAAGATCTTGTCTGCTGGAGCGAGAAGATTTAAAATCACGTTCATCACTTCGTTTGCGAAAATGTATTGCCGCTTGCTTATTGCTGCAAGAAAACCAGCTCCTTTAATGCTTATTTCCGCGTCGCTTGTTTCAGAACTCAGAAGAAATAAAATACTCCAGCGTTGTTCTAACTTCAGCAAAGTTTTTCACCAGAGACTGGGTGGTTTATAATGACCGGACCACCTTTGGTCCATTAGTCGTGTCATGGCGTCACCGCCAAACTTTTTATACATGCTGACTGAAACTGGACGTGGACAAAAATTTGCTTAGCAAATTGTAAATATCAAAGTACCTGCGAACAACAGGTAAAGCGTCGCACACATGAATAACCACTAAATGAAGTTGGTGATTAAAATACTGAATGTACGGAACGTCACGTGTAACATGCTGACTAATTGAAGCTTGTGCTCCACCGTGCTTTCCTGACATCACCGACGCTCCATCGTAGCATTGTGCTAGAAGTTTCCGCAAATCAATTTCATACAAGATCGAAAGCATTCTTTCTGACATGGACTTTGCATCAAATTTTTGAAACTCATATATTCCGAGGAATTTTTCTTTAGGGATATCATCTTTATCTACAACTACATGCAAGGCTAAGACCAATTTTCCCTCAAGGTGCGCAAACTGCGCAGTACCACCAGTACATTTGCGTAGGGAAATCTAGTTCTCGTGCACTTGCAACATTCCAAAACTTTGGAAAAGCAGGAAAACAAGGAGAAGCTATTTAAAATAAATCTGTAAGCCCTACTTTGTTCGTATTTTTATAAGACTTCATGCTTATTCTAAATTCTAATAGTTTACTAAATTAGCAATTAATTTAGAAATCTGATGCTCACTGAAACCAACATTTGCTAAACTTTTCTTAGAGAGAACGCTGGCTAAGACTTTATATTATGACATTACCATAATCCGCTTCATAGTGCCATGGCGTTGTTCGCGCTGACAGAGAGACTGCGCAAACGGTTACGAAAGACGGTCTTCAGTGACTGTGACGTCACAAATAGAAATTGTTACCGTGGGCGTTCTTTAGTACAATTTATTTTGTAGCAATGAGGTTAGCTTTTCATGCAACGTGCGGTGGTATTGCGAGTTGGCGTAGCAATTAAACAAGATTGAAAACGAACATTTGCAAAATTTGTTAGTTTTTCGAGTTTGAATCATTTGGGGGGAAAAAAAACATTTGGGGGGCACTGCCCCCGAATGCCTCCTCGTGGCTACGGGCCTGGGCATAAGTGAAGTGAGCTAAGCTCTCCAAAGACGCAACTAACGCCCGCCAAGACTCAAGCTCTTGCCTCCCGAATAAAGCTATGTTATTGTTCTTTGTATGCTACCACCTTCCTCCAAACAAACGTACAATCCCCCCAGTGACGTTTGTCTGTCGACGGGCCTCTTGCCGAGGCTTTGTTGTTGAAATTCATGAGTGATAAACATGCGAAAGTCTGTTCATTCTAACGTTTTTGAAAAGGATCAAAATCGTTTCCAAAGGTCATTCCTAGCAGGTTTAAAACTGCAGCAGAAACACTGCATACCAGCAGAACCGTCGCCAGGAAGTCTTCACTAGGAGGGCTTTACGTTCGTGTGGGGGTCTTTACGTTTGTGCCGGGGGGTTTGATGTTGAAAATTTGATAAAATCTCTAATGATTTATAGTGTTTCATATTACGATTTGAGGGGCTTGGTACTTTGTTTGGGGGGCTAAGCCTACCATAGACCCCCCGTGGCGACGGGGCTGCATACCAGGTAGGTTATAATAGTTGTGCGAATGTGTAGATTTTCGATGCGCAGCAGACAAATTTGAATGGCTTCGTTTAACGTCTCTCGGTTTTCGACTGCTTCTGTATCGCGTTCATGCTAAACTTCCGCTGAGGTTAAAAGACATGTTGCTGGCCAACAACTGACACGCCATAGAGAATATTGTTGATTTGGTTCTGTCGGATTCGGTCAGAAATAGTGGACCACAGGTTACGCGTTTGTCATGCAGAAAAGATCAAGACTTGGGAGAAAAAACTTTCCTAAGGGACAAGCACAGGTTTGGAAAACTGTACGATGATGGTCTGGCCAAACGTTAAAACATCCTATTGCCGTGACAAAAATATTTGTCCTAAACCAGAAACAAAAAGTGGACAATGATATTACACGAAAAAGACGAAATTTTGAGCGAATCCGCAGGCATGACCATGACACTTTTCTATCCCATCCCACTGGGTTCCCACAAAACCAGCAATATTGAGTACTTTGTATTATGTGCATGTCTAATGTCTGAATTGTGCAGAGCCGTGGTTAAGGCACCCAAACAACTCAATCAGGGTCAGTGAAAATTGTTTGACCCTTTTTAGTTGTTACCCAAAAAAGGGCAAAACAACCGTATTTTCGGGGCCTCGCGTCACTACGCCATGGCACTGAGACTACGTTCCATACTGACTGCGCTGTGAGCATATAACAATGGTATTCAGCTAAAAATTTCCTGCCATGTGACGTTAAAATCACTTACGATGGGACATGGGACAAATCCTATGGGAATCCTCTTCCCATGGACAAGCCTGCGAATCGACCGCAATATCTGTGATTTTTCAATTATGATCTCGTGGTAGCAGTTGCGGTTTTTGCGACAAAGCAGTGAGATGAATAAAAGCTGGGATAAATTGCTAGTGTAGATAGCTCTGTCACTGCAGTTCTTGTTGTCCATACCTCTGCAAGACGGATTGGAGCCGCTCCAAACTCCTCCAGGATTGCAAGTGCGATAAGAACTTCCGTGGACGTCATAATACGGATTGCACTTGATTCGAATCCTGGAATAAACGTGGGGATATGTTTTCCCAATTATCTTTACCATTCCATTCTCCATTGGTCGCAGGTCTGGGCATGTTCGATTGACTACAACAACAACATGTTTTTTTAGATGTCATAGGTTGGCTGCAACAGAATTTCGTCCATACACGCTTCAATTCAGCTACGCGATTTCTGGGTTAATAAGTAAGACGTTGACAGGATTTGTGTGCAAACCAAAGAAGTGAAAGTGACTATTATCAGATAACGTCCGAAGGTTTTGTAATGCCTGTGTCTGGCTGTCAATTAGTAAGTTGCTTTTTATCAGGGTAAATCGCATCTAGTAGAAGCCCCGCATACTCGCCGTCAGAGTTTGTGTTGCCCTTGCATGGAAAATGAGTGCATGTGGAAAAAGATGCAATGGCAGGGTTCGCATCCGAAAAATTTTACCACGTTAAGCGACCTTGTTTAAAAGATGCACAGTAGTCTCGACCAGATAACAGCAGATGAGTGGTGGGTTATACGTAATTTTGATTTTTCAGTGCAAGGAGATACAATCTCAGTAACGACCAGCTCGAATTCCGTCAAATGCAGAGGTTAGTTGTTCCTTTAAAGCAGCTATGTCCAACCGAAATTGCTTACTGAACCAAAATTATGTCAGCATCTTAGCTAGGGCCGCACATTGAATGACATAATGAAGGCCGCACATTCAATGACTTACTTTGATCTTAGGAAAATAAATTTAGTTTACGCTAATGTACTGAAAGTGTTCGAATCCTAACTGCAATGGTGACGACTGTTTGGTACCTTTATAACCACTCCGCAAGTGCGATTTCATAGGCAAGTTTAGTGCCAATGAAACAAGGGTAGAAATCAGAAAACTAGTAAAACATTTTGCATCAAGGTGTCAGTGGACATATGGAAATCTCCCAGCACCCGGTACAGACGTGCTAAAGTGGCAGCGAGGACCACTGCATCACAAATGTCAAATTTAAGATTATCAAAATAAGAACAGGTTGTCAGTACGTAGGCTATAGTTTTACTCTTGCTCAATCCTAAACTGGGCCACACAAAACCTTCGACTAGGCCGCATGCGGTCCACGGATTGGACATAGCTCCTTTAAAGTCTTTGGAAACAGAAATGAGTAGATGTTTTCGAAAGAAAACGTTACAAAATAGATCCTACAGGCAGTAGCGTAGTCAGCCCAAAATTTTTGTGGGGCCAAAATGTTTGATTTTAGGCGAATAACACTATTTTGTTTGGGATACCGGCTCTCAAAGCACAAAATGACTATATGTTCTAAACTTTTGGGGGCGGCCATGGCCCCATAGGTCGCCCCTGGCTACGCCTATGCCTACAGGCATTCATCAATGTCCGACCCAGGCCCGTAGCCAGGGGGGCATTCGGGTGCAGTGCCCCCCCAAGTTTATTTTGTGCCCCCCAATTTTCTTGTTCCCAGAAAAATTTGTTTTAAAAATATAATAAACACAAAAATCGTGCCCCCCTAAAAATGTATTTTGCCCCTCCAAACCTCAAAACCTGGCTACAGGCCTGATCCGACCTAGACGGCAGTATGAAAATTGGGCGATTTCCGCCCGCTTTTAAAAATAATGCAACATGATTGGTGGGAATTTCCGAAGTGCGCTAGCCAACATTTTGAAACGTAACTCAACACGTTCAGAATCGCAGTGAGAGCCATTCATACGAAAATTTCCGTCATGTGGGTGCTATCGAGACAAATGTAAAGAAAGTTTGAAGCACAGCGCCCTTGCCTGGAACGTCGTAGCAAAATTTTTTGATGCGCAAATTCACCAACCGTTGGTGACGCACCAGCATATCCCATTCAGCGTTGTTTGCACTCGAGGTGCTCTTAGGAGGCAATTCAAAGCAATAAACAAGCCACAAGAGGTACATTTATAGTTGGCAAAAATCTTACGCTGCGTTTATTTGGTACATGAAAAATATCAAACTGGTCGTCCGAAACACTACACTTGTACTCTCCACAGCATGTCATTCAAAACGCTGCCTTCAATAATCACCCTTCACGCTATTACGGGAAACAAACACATCAGTAACACAAGATTCAAGGTCTAGGCCAGGGGTGGGCAACCCCTGGCACGCGTGCCGAACTTGGCACGCGAGCACCTCTATCCAGCACGTGAGCGAGGCCTCGGAAGCGAGATCCTCCTTCTTCAAAGTGTCCGTTTCTTCATTTTCGTTTGTTAGCAATCCGTTATTTAATTTGACCCTTTTGTGCTTTTAATGCCGTATGGCTAAAAACAGAGCCGTATCAACCGCACTCCATACCCCCCAATTGGGGTGCGTACGCTGCCACAGTGGCCCAAAATTCAGACCCTTCACCACAAATTTTGGTTGGCACGCGGAATAATTTTGTCATTGATTTAGCCGATTTCGGCACGCAAACCGAAAAAGGTTGCCCGCCCCTAGATTCTAGGCTCACCTGCACAGGTTGGCAAGGAACTCCAGTAAGCGTAAGTCCGGCATTGGGCCGTCTTACTGCCAAACAAGGTAAGCCCGTCGTTGCACTCGTAAGAGACCTGTGAACCAGGCTGTTGCTCCGCTGGATTCCCACGAACTAAGACAGTGCCGTTGACTGGTGCGGTAGGTACCGGACAAAGGCGGACTGAAAAACGAAAGTATGTTCGTGCTCGCTGGTATGTAAAGTGCAAAGCAGCAGCTAGTTTTCACTGTGTCTGTCCTGTTAATTCTTTTGCCTTTAAATCGTTTTACATTTTTTTTCTTTCCTCGCACAGCACAGACACGAGACTGCGCAACTGTCATGCAGATGCTATCATACTAACGCACGTATGCACCTCTCAAACATCGATGATGGTTCATCACTTGTCAACAATGCGTAATCACAAACGAAATATCCGTTCGGCGCAGACAAGGCTTCGTGGTTCCAGTGTGCAGCAGTTACATTGGTTTATCAATCACTGAGGCACGGCTCATGTGACTGAGTGATCGTGGGACGAGCACGTGTTGTTGAAGATGGTAGGTTGGTTCGATTTCCTGTCGTGTTATACCGTGGATTTGAAAAATGGTTCTTGCAGTCTGTCCGGCCTCTTGTTCGCTGGGGATGGTTGGGCACGACGGAAAGCTTCACAAGGTGCGCCTGACTTGTTAACAAACTACCTTTGATTACCACAATAGCCGCGTGACCCCTGGGGCAAGTGGAAATGGGCCGTAGGTCACTCCAAAGGTAGTATGCAATGAGAGTACAATGACAATTTCTTTATTAGGCATTTTTCATCAATCCAATTCAGGTTATTTTTTTCCTTTATTCAACCAAGATTCTTTGTGTTATAAGGTCACTAAATTTCACAGATCATTTCCTCTCAACCACTACCTACGCTGCAGTTTATGAGACAGTTCAACAATTGGACAATCACGACAGGTTTATCATGTGTAACTCTTTTATTATTTAGCCCTCCTTTGGTTTAGAGCCAAACCGGAATGTACCGATGGGGGGGCAAGGGAGCACAATGTCCCACCGAATCACTGGGGGCGTTGAAACGTCCCAGCAATGTCGCAATGGGTACGCGACTTTTCGGTCTAGCCGTTTCGGTCTGAGCCGTTTCGGTCTGGCCGTTTTGGTCCCGGGACATTTTTTATTCGTGGGGAAGAGCAAAGTGAAACTGACTTTTCGTTACCCCTGTAATTGCCCCTATCGCTGAACACTGCCAACTGTTAGCATCCAAGCCACCAAAAGTGATGGATAGCGCAATGGCTTACGCCTATATTATAAAACAACTTTAAGTAGGTGAATCTTAATTGTTTACAGCAGAAAAATTGTTGCGTAATCACGGTGATGGGAGGACTGCAAGTTGCAGAAGTTTTTAAAAGCACGTCTAATTTCTTTGTCATTCGACAAATTTCGAGGTCGAATACCTCTTTGTCGAAAACTGTGTCGAGACAACCGTTAACCTCAGTGTGAATCGCTCATCTCCACAAATTGTTTCAAATAATACAGTAAATGACACTCGACAAGAAAACACCGAACGACAAGTTTCTGGCGCTCTGTCAACGTTTGAGTTGGTTGAACAAAGCGCGTCCGGACGTGGCGAATAATAACAATGCGGCGCGTTACGTTTTCCAGCTGCTGTTGACGTGAGTCACTCACCACGGCAGACCGGAACTGTTCCTTGCCATGTGCCATGGAAACACGCCAGAGTTCGCGAACCAATCAGCTCCGTTCTTGACGTCGCGCACGAGAACGTGACGCGCGAGCGGTGCTGGTAGAAACTGCTCTGCGGCCTCATGTTCACATTTGGCTCATGGCGCGGTATTGGACAATTCGGATTTCCTGAAACAGTGAGCCGGACTTAGCTTTCCTTTGAGGAACCAGCGGCTGATGGCCCGGATGACCGCAGTGCGTAAGACCTACGTATTTCAGTGGAGTTTTACGCAATGTCTTGCATCAGTATGACCTCTTCCCGGGTTCCGTGGGCAACGCTGCCCGTCATTCGCAAACGCGTGCATAATACTCAACGTAATTTTACAAACAACTAAAAGCTTTAGGTTTTCTGCAAGTTTTCGAGGATTCTCAAGACTGGGCTCTGCTTTCATGACTTCGATATTAAATCCAACTTGCTTATATTTGTTTTCAAGTAACCAGTCTCTACACATGCGGTGAAGTTGAATCAGTCAGAAACTTTTTTAATAGGAAATGAATTTCACGTAACCTCCATATCTTCAGTCCTAAAATATCATTCAAATAAAGTCTATTTGAAAAACCAAGAGCACTGCTTAATGCACATACACGTTCATTTCAGTTCAAATAGTTTTTCACGATCTATTAAGTCTTGCTTTGTTGTATAAAATTTTGTCCTTTACTCCGCAAATTGTAGGGGGTATCCTGTAGTCTATATTATAGTTCTACAGTCTCTAACTTGATGCTTCAAGGCTTGTGGTGGTTTTGTTCTTTGCCATGTAGACGTCAAAATATTGCACATGCAAGAATGATTGTCAGTGGCTGACCATTGTCTTAGAAGGTTTTTGATGAAACAGTTGCACAATTTAACCGAAAAAATGCACTAATAGTCAAATTTTGAATGTATGTCGTAACAGCTTGCTACGCAGCACATCAATATGGAACCTCGAATAAAATTTGAAAAACTTTGCCGTGCACTGCTTTCTTTCGTTTTGTAAACCCCGGCCTCAATTTTAGCATTTTTAAAATCGATTCAAAATGTGGTTAGGCAGACCTACACTTGGTGCGTTTCTGCTGATATTCAAACAACGTAATTGGGTGTGGGTCTCACAACTTCAAATCGAAAAATTAAAAGATAATCCACAATAGGCTAAATCATGACGGTTGCTAGGTCTGCTTCCAAAGCCAATATTTTACGATATATAAGTGTCCAATTCATTTTCTGTAAAATTTTACAGTACATTTTTAGGCTGTTCTGCCCTGTAGTTTGGCGTCTAAACTTGTAGTGTCTGCAAAATCTTTCAGTGCGACCAATCCGTTTGGGCATTGAACAGTTCTTTGAAAGTCAACTCGGTGAAATGACACTCATGTGATATGACCATTCGGTAACAAATCGACGCAACAAATTGTCAAACTCTTGTTTGCTTTAAAACCGCCACCAAACTACCAGTCACGTAACCGAAATATCATGTTTCTGAATTGGTTGTAGCTGATAAGCATTGCCACGTTTATCTACGTTTATCGCGTCTCTCTTCATCGACGACTGGTGCTGCGGTTGTTGCTATAAGACAACTGCAGCGCAAAACGTTCCCACTTACTTTCACATCTGGGTAGTTCTCGGGTCCACGTCCCCCGTTCGCATCGATTGTAGGAGGAACCCAACATGTTGTACCCCATTCTGCACCAGAACATGACGCGTACAGCGCGGCTCTGCGGAGTGACCATGTAGTGTCCGCCGTTCTGCAACGTCGGCACAACGCAAGGCCGTGACTCTGAAAGCAAGAGGTCAGTTTTGCCAAAATCGTTTCTTGAATTATTGGACGCAAACAATCAAGCATCGGAGCTAAACGGTCACTGAAAACTTCGGAGTTGCAAGCCAGCTTAAAAGTAAATTGCTGAACAAAATCAGAAGTAGACCATCACGCAATTAAAGGATCAAGGACACTGTTTAACTATTAAATAGACCTTGCTGTTCAGCAAGCTGTTGATGCAAGCGGCGAATAAATGGGGTTTGTTTTCAAACCACAACGACGTTTATAATATGAAGACACATCGCCCCGCTGGAAAATTTCCGGTAGACACTCAAACTCAAGGCCTTTTTTCAAATGAAAACCTAACGCTCACTTTGGCAAGACGGAGCCGAGCTTGACCAAGTACCCAAAGTGTTGCATCGTATCGTTTCGGGTCCAACCAGCTCGTAACCGCTGTTGCACGAGAATGTAACGACTTTGACTGTCGTACCCATGTTCGTCACGGTTTCAGTTTGCATTGTTCCGTTCACTACAGGAGGAATCACTGGGCAATCCTTGTTTTCTGCAATTCGATGTACACGTTAGAGCATTAATGTCAGATGAAGCGACAGACGACAGATCACAACAGTTACTGCAATCTGAAGCAAAGTAGCCTACAAGAAAGTATCATAATCGTACTTTAAACAACGCTGTCTTCACAAGTTTTGAGCTTGTAAACTGCGTGTAAAGCATGTGTATAGAAATGTTTTTCAAGTGGCAACTTGCGTTTTCTTGCATTTATCGCTTCGATTACCCAAACAAGAAATGATGAAATAAAACATCTGATTACGCCAATACCTCAGCTTGAGCATATCTTTTGACAAAACCTTACCAACTATCGCAATAATGCTTTTCAGAAACCATTTGTTCATTTATAGTTGAATGAAAGTGCTCCTTAATTTTTGCTTTTTCAACAACGTGTTTCGTAGCAACTTAACCATTAAACTTCCTAATACCATGCGTCTTTCATAGTATTCTGCTCTCTAACCTTTGCAGCAATTTAAAAACTATCAGCTTAACATTTAAGCTGATAGTTTTTTAATGGCTGCAAAGGTTAGAGAGCAGAATACCATGAAAGACGCATCTTCATCTTCAAAGACGCAGTCTTCGTGGCCGTAGCCAGGGTCAAATTTTTACCGAAGCGAATATGTTAATTACGTCACCGGCTTGGAATATTGTTAAATGTACAGTAGTATATGGAAACTTAACATCCTGCCGTTATTTAATCTAGGCTGGTAGTATCTCAGGTGGTTGCAACACAGTGTAGCTGCAGTGTTGCTCTTTTTAAAACAGCCATACAACATAATATGATTTGATTTAGCGTACAAAAATGTTTTGTGGCAGCATTACATAAAGTTTACCGAGGCAAGTGCCTCATTTGCCTCAATGTAGCTACGGCCTAGGTCTTAGGAAGTTTAATAAATCCCTTTAACGCCCGCGCCGGCCACTGCAGTGGCCGGCAAACATTTGAGCGACCATAACGTCTGAACGGATTGAGCTAGTGAGTCCGTGAAGGCGTCACTGGATCCGAGAGACAGCACCGCATCTTTTGAGGTACCATTCAAACAGCCATACAGTTCAATTCAAACACGTTGGAAACAAACTTTCTACACAACAAATGTCGGTAAAGACCTTACCTTTGCAATGATGATAAAAAAAGTTGAAACTTTTTTGGTGGGAGATCCAAGAGGCCAAAGACCACGGATTTTGTTTTTTTTAAGTTGAAGTCACTTTGCTGCCAGCCAGCACCCACGAACCCCACCAAATTTGCAGAAAATGTGTATTTGGGTGTTATACAACATCCCACCAAATTTCAAGCCAAATTATTGAGAGGAAATTTTATTTGTTAAGAAAATCAAAATATCCACTAGGTGGCTGAGTAGATTTCTTGGTATATTTTTGCCCATAACTCCCCAATCCCTTAGGCTCGTAGGCTGGTCAAGGTATCTAAAGCTTCAGAATAGCTTCTAGAACATTTTAAGCCACAACCAAATCACTAACCCTTGTACTTTGTCTCTAGACCCCAAAACGTGATCTGGAAGTCAATCAACCCAACCTACACTTCTTTACGCTCTAATTTTTCCCCCCAATACAGCTCGATCCGACTTTATTTGAGAATGTCCTGTTTTTGAGTATCCCGGCGGTCGGCGAAGCGCAAAACCTGCATCGGAAAGACTAAACGGGATGCGGGGAACGTGTTTTGGGAGAAAATTGCCAAAAAATCCGTACGGCAAATGCACAAATATGAATTGTTACAAAAAATTTCAAATTTAAGGTGTATTTTTGTCAAGTTCATTAGATTCCGTGCTGTCTCCCACATCCAGCAATGTTTTCACTTGCTCTCTAGCCCGATCCGTTCAGGAGTTACGGCTGATCAAAGGTTTGCTGGCCACTGTACAGTGGCCGACACGGGCGTTGATTACTTGGTCGTGTTGCTTTACTCGGATCATTATCTTTTAATGATCCGAATAAAGCAGTGGTTCCCAGCCGGGGAGGAATTTCATGAGTTCAGGGGAGGATTGTCCACTTCATAGTTAACTATTCATTGCAAGTCTTGTACGTCATTTTTAAGTTGACATTGGCTCTTTCAATTAGTTATATCACTATATTTGCAAGATATTCAGTGGGCTATCACACGTTTTTGTTGACAAACTTCAGTGCCATTATTTGACAACAAATAGTTTTTGTTCCACTTTTATTAATCAAGTTATTATCGTCAATAAACACCGTTGTTCCAATAGTAGTTAATACTAGTCTACGAACCCGAACAAGGGAGAAATGAGTAGTCCATTGGGGAGGAATGCAAAGTTCTAAAATGAGCAAAGGGAGGAATGCATCAAAAAAGGTTGGGAACCACTGGAATAGAGCAACACGACCACGTAATCGGAGTTTAACTGTATGAGAAAGCACATTTTTTATTTGTAAACACCTACATATCACATTTTGTGTTGCTAGATGGGCAAAGCAGCAGAGTGGATAAAAAATGCAAGGATGAATCACAGTGGCTATTTTCAACTGATCAACTAGAATGCTGCGTTTTTTCGCTTTTCATCGCAAAACCTCTCTTTGTCGGGTTTCCGGGCATCAAGACGTTCTCGACATTACTCCGTTCCCAGTGAAAACATTAATATATTTCCGTCAAATTTTGAACACACTGTCAAGATGAATTATACGTTAGTGCAGACCGGTGGTTCTCAAACAGGTGTCATTTGGCTCGCTATGGGAGGACTTTTCAAATCATGCGATAAAATTTGTTCCATGGAAGTAATTGGGAGGAAAAGCTGTGGATTAAAAAAACTTAAGTTTTTATTATTTGTTTATTTAACATTAAAAAACTGCACAACGAGGTTAGTTTGAATAGGAATGTCTACAGTACGCACTGATAAGTTACTTAAATGCAGTGGTTGACGTTACAATTGTTTAGTTCATAATTGTTATGTTGTTTCGTCACGTCGTGTGAAATTATTTTTTTGTGATTTTTGTTAGGGAGGAATTGACAGTGTTTGGGTTTGTAAGGGGAAATATAAAAAAAACTTTGAGAACCACTGGTGTAGACTGTTTGCAACAGACTGCAATACTTACCACGGTTTCAGAAGCCATAAAGATGAGACCAATGCAATCTAAATCTTTGGCAAAGTCAAAAATCTTTTCGAATATTCAAGGTAACGGGCAATGGTAAAACTTACCGATACAGGAGGGCATTACGTTGCTCCACTTTCCAGTTGTTGAATTGCAGAAGACCACCTCTTCTGTGCTCGGATCCACTGTGTATCCCTCATTGCAACTAAACTTTACCGCCAACTGGAAGTTGTTTCCCGAACCGACCTGAATCAAAGCGATGAATCCGTTCTCTGGCGGCTGAACCCTGGTACATCTGGGCCTTTCTGAAATGGAGACAGGCAGTACAAAACTACAGCGGCAAACGTCAGTGCTGTTTTTTTCTTATTATTTGTGATCAGAGCTGCAGAGCAACGCACAGCTTTCTTTTCGCTGACTCAAGCACCTTATGGTTTGGCGAATGCGATGATTTGTTGTTGAATCAAACAGCGTTAGTCATCTTTTTAACTCTCGGGCCTAAACAACAATTAGGCTTTTAGATCAGTGATGTTTATTTACGATAATAGAAAAACAAATAGATTCATTCAAACTAATGTTCGATGACGTTCTTCTTTTACCAAAACGTTCTCGTTTGGGAAAGCTGCGAAGTTAGCAGAGTAAAGCTCAGCAGGTCATATCGAAGTGGTTGGCTACAACATAGGGAAATGATGACAATTTTGTTTGGAAATAAGTTGCTTCACAGTCAGTTTTGTCCAACGGTGTCCGTTCAAAACATCTGTTCATAACAGACCACTCGAAAGAGACGTTCGTAACAGACCTGTTCATAATAGGCCATTTTCATTGCAGACCAGTCCATAACAGACGATGTTCATAAAACCTCCGCTATGAACATTGTCAGTTATGGACATGGGCGTCGGAAGGGGGGGCAGGGAGAGGTCAAGGACTCCCTTAGAATTTGAAATTTGACATATTTGTATTACATTTTTAGCAAAAAAGGTCGTTTTCTTATTTTCGAGAAAGAAAACTTAAATTTCACCACTTTTGGCCACCCCTGAAATAATCTTTATGGCTACCTCTGGAAAAATCCGCAAGCACCTCTCCCTGGCCAAAAATCCTACCGATGCCCATGGTTATGGACGTGGTCTGTTATGAGTGAGTCTGCTATGAGTGGATCTGTTATGAACGTGGTCTGTTTTGAAAGGGAACCCTACCTTTACTATGCATTGGCAATATTAGTTCTTTTTGTGAAATTACAAATCAATGTGAAATGACTCGTTGAATGAAGATTAGCACTGAAGCAATATGTAGTATTACAGCTGAGGTGAGTTGATTTTGAAACATATTTTTCTGGAGCCCAATTCTGTTTGTTTTTCTGTTGGACCTGTAGTTACCCATATGAAATCTTAAAATTGCAGAAAACTAACAGACATCCAAGATGGAAGTTTTTACGTGTTAAACTTTCATAAAAACTGGAAAGTGGCTTACCGCAAGCTGGAAAAATCTGTATGAACTTATCGTAATGAATTTTCAATTCTCATTCCCAAGATCGAAAAAACCCATTGGAATAGGTTGACTCACGACAAGCCGAGCAATAGCTGTTACTGTGGCTTCTGTTATTGTGATCATACAGTCTTGCACAAATCTCTTACCTTTTCGACAGGCAGGAAAAGCAGCAGACCAGGTACCGTTTATACATTTGATTTTTTCCACGCCATGCAAGTAAAATCCTCCGTTGCATTTAAAAACAACAGCATTTTCATCAAGCAGTTTCATCATAGATCCATCCTCAAAGCTCACAATTTGAGGGCAAGCATGGGACCGTTCTGAAAGTCATACATAGTGGTGAGTGACTGACACAACCTCGGAAAAATTTGTCAAATCAGAAATGTCGAAACCTAGCAAATTTTAAACATCCAAGACAGGTTTGGCAGAAAAGTGACAGGCTATAAGTTATACTGCGTCAGGTCGGCGCCTCAAATCGAGACACCCCTTTGTACTCGCCTCACAACACCTCATCAGCTCATCCGACAACAACAGCAACATATACGTGCGGCGCAGTGGGCGGATCACCAGTGGAATGCGGCGTGGGCGGACAACCCCACGGACGCATTTTCATCCCCGACACCCGGC
>Ga0210059_1002963_pt1 | contig 26921 bp, 19 predicted proteins | sample Ectturendosymbi2_FD_188042 | JGI IMG/M metagenome (GOLD analysis project Ga0210059, IMG submission 188042) | Ecteinascidia turbinata endosymbiont from Florida, USA - Sample 2 (SPAdes) (version 2) | ecosystem: Host-associated > Tunicates > Ascidians > Unclassified | place: Key West, Florida... | reverse complement strand
ATTACAATATGATGCTTTCAGAAATGCTGGACATCGTCATTACTCTCAAAATTTTGGGGCCCCCGAAATCGGGGACCCCTAGGCTTAAGCCTTTTTAGCCTATTGGTTTGTTTTCATTATCTGAATGAAAACAAAGTCCCCCGACAGGACACTATGGCGAATTATATAAATGCACAGTGAACTGGCGCATCAGTTCACGGTTTAACAATTGACTGGAGATATGCCTATATTTACCCCTTTACAGAATTAATCAAACGTTAAGAATTTTCAAGTTTGTTTTTGAAAGGAAAGGCCTGTTTGACCATTAGCAATTCAGCTACCAAAAACTTTAGTTATTGTAACATAATATTTGGATAATTAGCTTTGTACTGGTTCAGCACCGAAAAAAATGGTAAAACTGAAAATAAGATGCAGTTTTTTTGGCATGTTGTAACTGCGTGACTGTCTACAGAACAAACCGATTTTAACCCCGACAACAGTTCGCTTGTGAATACACTGCTTCAGAATTTTGCCAAGAAGCACCCCCAACTTTGTTACATTGTCTGCGTTGCAGCCTTGCAGTACAACAGAAATACAAGCATGAGCTAATCTTCGTAATTTTTGGGTAGATAATATCAGTTTTGAATATTGAAAAGGAGTTGGCGCTTTGATCGAATTTTATCAAAAATGTTTTCAACTCTGGGGTCTTATACTCGCAATTGATATTTCAATGAGGCGGTTGATGCGCTTCGGAAACAGCCTTCATTCAAAAAAGGCCGCGGAGTACGAACGTTTGTGCTGCATTCTAATTTCTAATGAGAAAAAGAAAATTGGATCCAAGGATTCTAACTTGTCTGCAAGTTCACTGCAGACACAGGAGACGAAAGATTTGGGAGGGCGGTCGCCCCACAGCACTGCAAGATTTGCGTGATGGAGCAAATCAGGACAGTGTTTGTGAATTCTTAGTGCAAGAAAATTTGTTTTTCAGAGAAAACAAAAAATAGGCTCAGAAAGGGTAGCGAGAATTCGGGAATTGAATGATTGAATGTGGAAATTTTGAACGGGAAGTAATGGTTGAAAATGTTTCCTAAATAGCTGGGGAGGGATGATATTTGCAGTGATAAAGTAGTGTCGCGAAAGGTGCATGACGTTTTCCAGCTCTTCACTGTATTTTAGGGGGAAACTGACAAAATCCATTGCATTTCAGGCGGTTCAGTTTGCGCATAAACGTTAGTCAAAGCAGGCGACAGACGTCGGAGCAGTGGCAACTGTTTCACGACAAACTGCTTCTTCTGCTTCTTTGAAATAAGTCTTCTCATCTTTTAGATGGACGCGAAATTCAGTCATTTTTATCTTTCCATTGTTTGTGCACTTTGAATGTTTTGCACGCGTTGCAAGAAGACCATCGAGGATACTTTGCTTTCAGCAACGTGAAATATATATGCTTACATGAAAAACTGACTGCTCCTGACAGTTAATAGGCAATTGCAAAGGTAAGGCTGTCTCTTGTTGGATGTAGCCGCGCTGCGAAAAAACGCACCACTTGATAACGTCGAGTAAATCGCCTTTTAACTTTCCGAGATACTGAGTTGGTTTTCAACTGCTCGTGGTAATGAGCTTCATGCAGCGATATTCTAAACGTACGTAGAGCTCTTCAAATGTTTCACTGGCAATGTTCTGTTGGTCGGCTTCAGCATAGCATAACAATTACCGACGAAAAAAGGACAAACCATTATGCGGGCTGTTTATTATCTTTGGCCATTTTGTGCATCAACTTGCACTCATCCCGCTCGCCGTGCTTTGTTTCTTGACTCGCCAAGTCGCTCTACTTTCTAAAACTGCTTCAGGCCCGCAACCAGGGCAGGCGGGGCAACCCTGCAGTTGCCCACTCCCGAAATTTTCAAAAACAATTTGAAAGCGCCAATATCTTCTTTAGCTTTCAGGTGCAGCAACAAGTTACAAACATTTCCCCCCCGCGAAAATGTCAGCTGGTTGCATCCCTGGAGTGCCTGGTTCTATTTTAAGCGCAATCTGTTTATTGTCCGGGGGGTTCATTTATTTTTAATGGCTTGTCTTGAACTTGCCGCCATCGTGCGCTTCGGCGTAAAGTCCACAAACATGCGGCGAACCAATCGATGAAATTTGCACAACGACTGTCATTGATTTTTCGGCTGCATTCGTGAAACCTGAATCAATATCTTTCATAATGATGGAGGGCCGCAAACAGTTTATGTTCATTTCGTTTTTCAGTATAACACTTCTGGCAAAACTTGCGACTGTGATTTTGCTTTGAACATATACTTGCTTAGGTTTTTAATGTTCAAAGTGTTACTAAAGTTGATCTAAACCAGGTACTTTCCTTTGTTTGGGCATAACTCTTTCAAACTCACTTCAATGAAACAGACGTCAATCAACATCATACTCTGTTATTGACAAAGTCCGTCTAGTCAACAAAAATGCTATATTTCAACCCTTTGCATTTGTTTGAAATACAACAATGTTCGATGAAAACTATTGCATCAACATTAGTCTTTTACCGGGGGCATGTTCGGCCAATTGACCGGCAACGAATCACTCTTGTAAGTGATTCGGTGCGGAAAGAAACGAGACTTATGTAAATCATCTATTGCCTTTTGAAAAACCTTGCTTTTTGTGTCGAATAAGTTCGTAATTAATTTTTCAAGATATCAACCAGCGTGAAAAGCATTGTAAGTACACGGTTAGCATGAAGGAATAAATTTCCAGGACAAATTTTAAGTTTGCGCTTCTTTACTGAATGTCACTGAACATATGCAGCTGTAGTTCAGCTATACAGTTTATTTTGCCGTTTACCTTGACTGAGAATGATAGCAATGTCAGTGAAACAGAAGAGCGTGACACAACAGGTCCGCTGCTGTGCAACGTTCATCGATCACTTGTGTTGCATGCAAAGCCACATTATCGAGGAACCAAGTCGAAGGGAACCAAGTAAAATACACCAAAGAAACTTCAACCTCGTGCCTTTTCAGACTTTCTTCCAATCCAACACTAAAAACCTTCGCTACTTTTACTGCCGTGAGTTCTTTACGACACTGAAACTATTTTCAGGGTTTGACCCCCATAGGATGGGACAGTGAACTTGACATTTGTTCCATTTCTCATAAGTAATAATTTTACGTCATGGAACAGGAACTTTATGCAGTTGAATACCGTTATAATATGCAGACAGCACAGAAGGATTACACGTTGAGGTTCAACGCCGTGGAGGAGTGATGCGAGATCCCCAAAAACAAAGTCGTTGTTCCACTATTTTGGTGACAACTAAAAAGAGACTCCCCAATTGTCATTGGATCATCTAACTGGAAATTTTGAGATGTTTTAACCACGGCTCTGCGCAAGCTATAGGCATTAGACATGCACATGATATAATGTACTTTGTGTTACTAGTTTCGTTGGAACCCCATAGGATGAGGACGTTACAATTTGGCATGCAATGGGATAGAAAAGCATTCTCCATGGGCAAGACTGACTGTTTTGCCTTCAGGTGCAATCATTTGACCTCATCAAGGAAAAGTCTGTGATTTTCAAAATAAGTAGCATGTCAAGCTTTCATAAAACCGTTAATTAACTTATGGCGACTGGTTTTTCAGAGTTAACCTAGAGCTCCTTCAAAAGTTCTATTTTTCGAGTTGGCAAAATCTGGAAAGGTTTCATACGTAACTTCCAAAGAAACCTAGCGTCATTCGAGAGCAATTGCGTTTATACATTGTTTGAATCATGAAATAAGCAGGTTCATAAAGTTACATAGCTTTCGCAGTAATTTTTACTGTGGGTGCGGGGCGGCAATCATTGATGCCAGCATAAAAAATCATCGCTTTTTAACGTTGGAATCTCACTGCAGGAATTGGACTGTATTTGCTCGAAACCGGAACTTTTTTCCAGAAAAAAACTTCTGGTTGAGTGCTTTCCTGCTGGGCATTATAAGGCATGATGCGGTGTTCAACGTTTTATTGCATTAATGAAAAACCTGTGTGATTAATTGACAATGTTCTAGTCTTTTTTGTACGAGTTTGTGTTGAAAGTACGCGTCTGAAATTGTTACTTATTTTGCTTTAATTCAAGCTGTGGGAGAACAGTGGCAGGAAGAAGGTTTATGCCAAATGATGCTTTCCCTTGAAACATGTGGGAAACCATTAAATCACGAGAGAGAAACGTTGTTTCAACAGCGGTCTTGATGCTCGTAAGTTAAAATCAAGCTGATCTTTTCGCTAGGCTAAGCGGTGATCTTGGCCAAAGCAGTGGCTTGCCTAATTGACGATATATAATGCGAAGTGCGTGAGCGATTTCAACGTATGTTCATTACATCGCCTGAACTCAAAAACGTTTCAGTGAATGGAACAGAGCGACCAGTCTGCGCTTGCCCGTCTGCTTGAAAGCAAAATATTAAATCTAAAGCAGAAGGCAGTCAAGATTTTCCTGCTGCGATAGTTCTTTGTGCTTGAATGGGAGATGTCTGCCAAAATTCTGCAGATTGGTTTCACGTCTTGCAACAGACATCGGAATTTTGTTTTGGGCATCAGTGTAGCATTATATCATTACAGAATTAAGCTCCAAAACATAGTCTTCAGCTTGTGTATTAACGCGACTATCCGGTAAGAACAAGTGAGCTAATCCTCATTATGAACCCATACAAACTAAAAGGTTTGTGCGCAAAGATCAACTGTGCACTTGGGAGTGGTGAAAGTTCAATCTGGTCTGGTCCAGTGTAAAGCTTGAAGAATGCGTTAGCAACCTTAAATGAAACCAAACTGAGTTGTTTTTTTCTTTTTTTTTCTATGCCGCTGAGTGCTTAAGTGAGGTAGACGCTTCTTTTACCGCCGGTATTCGAAGCAACCAGTTACTTGAACTACCGCCAAACTTTCAGGCTTCGGGTGAAGTAAGTGTTTGATTGCGTAACTGTCTCCGAGGCAATGGTTACACGGTGAGTTCGACGTTATCAAATTTCGATCTTTCGTTGACAACACAGCGATGTGGGGCGTAGAGAGCTAATTGAACTTGATAGGCACGCTTGCGAGCCACTCTGAGCTACTCTGCGGTGGAAGCTACTTGGAAAACCGCCTTTGATCTGCTTCTGCTTGATACTTGCAGATTGTGGAAATTCGATTGTCAAGGCAGATGTGGACTGCTGCTGTTGCAGTTGGGTAGCAGAACACCTGAAGCTTGTTAAGTCATGTTGGGTATACTGGAAACAACACTGCTTTTCCTGCTTGTCAGAAAAAACAGGCTTTACTGTTTGCGCAACATAGAGAAATTGTTTGGTTCCCACTACTGGCCAAACAAAGCAGGAGGCGAATTGTTAAGTTGCGGGATTGGTTTCACTCTTTTGCAGATCACTGGTTACGAAAGATCATAAAATCGATAGTCACTGTGTTTCAGGATTCTTGTCGTTATCAGGTTAACAACATAATTTAAAAACAAACTCTTGAGATACGAAATTAAACCGTTTCTTTTCGTCGGTTTGTTGACATTTTTTCCTTGGGTACGTGAAAACTTTTGGCGGCCCTGGCTTTGCTGGTTTGTTCGTCCGTTCAAATAAACGTTTGAGTGTAAATCTGCGGAGATGTCGAAAAAGAGCAGATTCTGTAATTATTTACCACCAAAAAATTTCACGGAATTACAAGTTAATTTATGCTAGTTTGTGAATTGATAAGGTTACGTTATGCTTTTCTAATCTTTTTATAGCTGTAAGAATATTATTGACTGCCCGATGTCAACAACATTATTACATGACGTAGCTTAGCTTTGGTATAGTTTATTTAATTACCCCGTTTCACTAAACTGCAGGTGGTGAGTTCTTTTAACCTAATTGCTATCACCATTACAATTAGATCGCATGGTTTCATAATTCTCTCTCCCTTATACACTAGCACAGTGACTAACAGCAACTGTTTTTATGAACAATCACTGGAATCCCTGTGGTGATTTAAAGTTTGCGAGCATTGTATTCTCATTAACTAACGAAACATTTACTACTTTCAATCACTGTAACAATAAATCATATTTACAACTTTCAAAGAATCAGGAAAATAAAACCTACAATTCTTAAATCCTAAACCTATTATTTAACTTGCCATCCTAACGAATTTGCCAGAATTTCATTCTTTACAGTTTAAAATCAGTTTTACCAGGAGCTAATAAAAACGCTCCTACCCCGTTGAGTGTCAAAATCGAACTCCCCTTTCAGTCGCACACCAGAGTACCTGGTAACGGATTTGCTTTGTTTTTCCTGCCCTCAGGCCACTTTTCTCCTTTCACAATAGTTTCCTGCTTGTTGAAGTTTTGCCTTCAGGCATTTTAGTCTGATGCAATGTCATGCGACGATTTCAGTTGTTTGTCAAGCTTCTGTGCGGGTTGCACAGTATTGCATCATATTAGCAATTTGTTCTCGCCTTATGGTTCTTACTAGCTTTTCTCTTTACCCTTTTTCCTAATTCTTTATACACGAACATGCGTCATCCTTCCAAGTTGTTTTTGCCTTATGATTCGGTTTTCAGGTAATCTTTTCCAGAAACTTCTGTTGTTTTTATCAAGCTTCTTATGCTTGTGTAAAATTACATCATCTTCGCATTTGTCAGATTTCGCAACAGTTTTTGCTCTAATTCGCCAACATCTTATTTCACTGTGGATACGCAACATTATTGGTGATCCTTTTCGTTTATGCATGGCTTAACAACATGTTTACTCAATGATGCATATCTTTTTGCGTCATATTTTGGGGTGAAATTTATCTAGCTATCTAACTATCTTTACTTCTTAACTAAAACATGCAATCAATAACACACATCAATAATTACACTGCGATGTACACATACGCTAATGGCACAATAATAATTTGTTCCTTTTTGTAAAACATTTCATTTGTAATTGCATTTTGCAAATATGTTTTTAACAGTTTGTTAGCTTCAAGCTTTTCTTTTCTTCAAGTTGCTTTATCTCCAAGCTTCATGCTTTTCTAGAGTTCTTCTATGGTCAGATTGTCATAAGTTACATATGTCTTCCATCCATAGAGTAATTTCATCTTCTTGATGTGCCACATAATTGCTTCGTCTTCATTTGTACTTCAAAAACTTCTCCATTGTAATCATGTAAGCGTGTCAACACGGATTCTCCTTCAGGTAATTTATTAGACATCCTTTGTGATAACTTCTTCTTTTGTCATATTCTTGAACGGTATAACAATTACTTTCTCATTCGATTGGTAACTACATTTGTGCACTTGTAAATATTGTTTTAGCAACAATGTTTTTTTTAGGTTTAATTCCATTCATGTTATGGTTTTAAAAATACCATAACATAGCTTAGCCCCTTAGCCCCGGTACCCTGCACATGGGTCGCTGCACATCGTTTCAGTCTCTGCAGCTTAATTCATGATTTTAGTTCAGAATAATGCAACCTGGTGTGGCAAAACCTTTTCTCAATACTTACCTGGAGGAAACGAAATAGTGTGGTTGGAAAGAAACTTTAAAAACTTAGCTACGGTGCGTCGGCTTTTGGGGTATATATTTTCGCAGTCGCTGAAGAAAAAACTTGTTTTTGTAAAAGTTTCGAAAAGACTGGATACGTTGACTGCTTTATCGTATGCTTTTCTAAATAAGCAATGCTTTAAAAATCTGGGTAAAAATTGAAAAAAAAACGAAATATTTCACGGTATGTGGGAGCTTCAAGGAATCACAAATATAAGAACAAATTGGGTGAAAGTGTTTTTGTTTTGTTTAATATTAACTATTCTCGTTCTAGAGCTGTCTTCAAATTAAGATTTTGTTTTTATGGCAAAAATGTTTTTAAAATTACTTAATAATATTGCATGACTAACATTCAGCTGCACAATATGGCGAGATGCAAGTAAAACTTTGTTGATTTTCATATTGCATAGCACCACTTTTCATACAAATAAAAAAGTACTTTTGAAACGAGATCGCAAAAAACTGTAAGTCCACTGTACACTGTTTAAGAACTATTTGGACGGTAAAAACTGCGTATGAACCTTAAATGTCTCTTATGAACATCTTCTTGATCAGTTCATGTGGGTTTCTCTGAAGTGCCTAAAAGTTTTCTTTCCGAAATGTTCAAATGAAACAAAATATTTGAAGTGATTTTATACGCTGATCATTTGAGTCCGTTTTATCTTTCGTCTGTTTCATTTATAAGCATGAAACAAATCTTGGCTATACTTCCAACACAATATGTTGCTAAACGTCACCAAATGTCTGTAATGGGTGGTGATTTTCGTTTCACCATTTCATAACCTCATGTAAAAAAATCATTTATTTAGCTGGATTTAGAAACGATATGACATGTCTACTAAAATAAATGAAAGGAAAATTGTTAAAAAAATAACGAAGGTGAATCATCATTCGATTGCAAGCTAATGCATTTTTTCCATTCACATTTGTACAGAAGAAGCTTTTTGCAGTATTTCGTGCAAATCGACCAACACCAAAAATTCGTGCTTTCCGTTTCGATTGTAGGTTTTTTACTCGGTGGTAATTAATAAGCTACGTTGTGTATTTTTGCAATTTTTTACTACTACATTTGAACGTGTAATTTGTTGTTGATTATTTGATCATGTGTTTAAAAAAGTAAACTAGCTTCATGATTGAAAACCAATTCAAGGAAACCACTAGCAAGTTAATTTTTAAAAGGCAGGTCTAACATATTTTTGGGACAACTGCATGGTAAAATTAATCAATTCCATAGTAATGTTTTTAACTGTTTTGCTTTTTTTTCTTCATAAAACTTAAAAAAGTTGAATGTTATTTGCAACACACAAAAATAAACAATGCCTTCCCCACAGACTGTGTTTTTTTCTGCTCTGATGTAGATTGCAAATCTTTAAATATGTTCATGGTGAAGCTGTCTAGTGTTTTATTTGCACTCCATTTTGACCAAATCCTGTAGCTTATAGATATGTCAGAATTCGCAAAAAGCCTGGCTTCCATTTTGAAAGAATCTAACAGCTGGCCAAATAGTTCACACAATGCATCGGAAATAGCTTCTAACCGAAGCTTTCACCTCTTGGATCATGGATTAGATCTTTGCTATCTTTGTCTACTCAGCTTGGCCGGGACTTTGGGAAACTTGTTGATAATTTTTTCATTACTTCAAGGAAAGAACGCGAACAAACATGTAAATGCTTACATTATTAACATCGCCTTTGCCGATTTGCTGGTAAGTTGCATTTCCATATTCTTTTGAAATTCCATATTTTTGCAAAAAATTGGGTTGTGATGGGAAAAACTGATCTGATAATATGCTTGAGATTTTTGTTTTGATGTTGCACGGAACAATTCAATGAAAACAAAGATATCTTGTTTATTGAATGCTTTGTCAGCATCTTTTAAAAAGCGACGTCACAGGAGATATCAAAGTATAAATTGGGGAATTTTTTTGTTGCTTGTTGTTTCTTGTAACATACAAACAAGAGACTCATTTTTGGATTAAAATTTCTTATTAAAAAGAAATATTGGCAATCAGAGCAAGCGTATTTGAAAAGTGCCTGCTACAAACTTTCAAAATATTCATGTCTATGTCGAAGGTGACTGGAGGTTTGCTTCCGATTGCTGTTGGAAACCAGTTAAAAGGTGGAAACATCCTTGAACATACAGACTGTTCGATTGCTGGATATCTTCTTTGCCTCTGTTGTGCAAACTCCGCCAGCGGGGAAGCATGCATAGCATTAAACAGGTATTTTCCTTTTCTATCATTGCATGCTTGGCGTTTCTGGCCTGACACATTTAGCAACACATCTTCAGAAAGTCATTTTTCATTTATAGAATAGCCTGTGGTCTAGTGGTTAGCAGGCCCGTAGCTACGGGGGCATTCGGAGGCAATGCCCCTCCAAATATTTTTTCGCCCCACAAAATTTTGTTGTGCCCAAAAATATTTGTTTTAAATAAGCAATAAAAAAAAGATTGCTCCCTTAAAAATGTACTTTCCCACCCAAACCTAAAACCTGGCTACGGGCCTGGTGGTTAGTATGTATACCTTCTTGTGCTGGCAGGGAGCTTGACTCAGCGCCGGGTCTTGCCAAGACCTTGTAAATTGGCACTGACAGCCTTCGTGCTTGGAGCACGATGCACAGAAGATTTGCGGGGAAAATGTATTCAGTTTTTTGTTCTCCCTTGCGTTGTGCTGTTTTCTCTATGGTTTCTGCAATTGTGCATGTCAGTCATGCAAATATGACCAGACTGGTGCTACAAAACGTGACAATTGTACAACGCCAAAGTCACTTTCTATTTGGCTGCATTTCCAGCATTGCGCTGGCATCTCATTTTAGTGTAGATATGTGAAACAGTTTTGCTATTGCATAACCAACCAGACAATGTTTTGTACTGAATGAAACCGAATGACTGTAAATACAATTAGTAAAATGAATTTTGAGGAAATGTTTTCATAAGACGGTGGATAAGATTTTATAACTTGGATAACCCTCCGCCATCATTCTGAGAAAAGGAGGTTTGGCAGCTAAAAGTTGTTTTTGGTATAATGCATCATGATTATATTTCAAATGCCGTAACTTTCAATTTTAAGTAACATAAAAGATGTGTCCTAGATCTTGAAAAGTTTTTCTCTTGAAATCGATGGGAAAGTATTAAAAAAGATTAGCTGCTCCGTTTTGCAGCGCTGCAGTTGCGGTTCATGAATAAAGTGTATCAGGAATGTTTATAGTTTCCTATGCATCGTGGCAGCCGAACATGCATTTTGGCAGCACAAAACACATTGCACTAAGCCTCCTATGCAGTCCTGCCTTCCGCTACACGTTTGTTTTATTCAAGTCCTGCATGCATTGTTGCTCACTGACGCTTCTAGGCTATCGTCTGCTGAAAAGTGTTGCGGCACATCACCACCGATCATGGCGCCATTGCTGCAAATTATTTCGCCAAAATTGTCTTTGATAGGATAAAGCAATTTTTATCTAATTCAGTTATTAACAGAAACTTTGAAGTTCATTATACGTCACAGTGCACTTGCAACAAAATAAAATTTATAACGAGGCACTGAAGAAAATTCCAAAAACCCTAGCCCACTTAGAGAATGCCACAAACAAGTTTTGCCTCCAAGTTCTGAGGATGAAACTTCCGTTGTTTTTGAAAAAGCATTCCTTTTGCTACTTTCCCATTTCACCACACTAAACTTTACCTGGTGACATCAGTTCAACTCAAACGCATTGAGCTTTTGACAAAGTTATACGAATTGGGGATTATTCGTCAGCAGGGCCTGCAAGAGGGGGGTAAAAGAGGTGCATCGTACCGGGACCCGGTAGATACTGGTGCTCTGGAGGATGAAAAAACACATGTTAAGTTTTTCTGTAAGAAAGCTCAAGGTTATTGTGCAAGTCAGTTGCCAGTGTAACATTTATTCCATTTTCAAGTCTTAGCATGGTACCTCTTTTATCTATATTGTGACTACTACACAAACAAGCTATACAGCACAAGTTTCGACGAGGGCCCAGAAGCTAGGAAGGCTCGGTATCGGTCTTTTCACACCCTGGCAACATTTCTCTCAAAGGCCCTGTTCGCCAGGGGCCTCTGAGAGGAAGTTCGACGATTAAAGCAACGGCTAAAACCTCAACACAGATTGCTGGAATCCTAATCTGCTCACTATGATGGGACACCTTACTGCTTTTCTGTCCAGGTATTGGTATGTCGTTCGAAAGGAATCGTACGGCGACGTTTTCACCAAAAAAGGCAACCTCGTGGTGGTACTTTTGAATTGGACTTGGTGCAACATCATAACATTGCCTACAAAACTCGGCTGGAGCAAGCTTTGGTGAGCGACCACAGCTCGTGAGATTTGAATTTGGAGTGTGATTTGAGTTTGGAGTGTGGTCAGACGTATATGTCGGATTAGCCATCACAGCGTACAGCACTTGCTACTGTCTTAAAATTGTCTGTTTAGAGATAACGGTGGTGCAAGCAATTGAACAAATTGATGACGTAATTCTAATTCTCGAACGATAAAATACTACGGCTGCAACAATCTTATTGAGTAGTATGGTCTAAAATCGTAAAAATATTTGCAAAGTTGACAGAAACGAACATTTTGAAAACTTTGTGTCAGTTTCGTTGAAACTTATTAAACTGTGAAAAACGTAGTCCACGATTTTCATTATTTGAATAGAAACTGATTTTTACATTGTTTTTTGTTGATTTTAATTGAAAATACAGTCCATATGAGTGTCATTTTGCAACTTTTGCTTAAAAAATTAACCAATTCGAAAGATTTTTAGCCCAAAATATTTGATTAAAACTGTGGTGCTTTGCAACCGGTTTTTGAAACTTACGATAATGAATCGTTACCACCCCTTAAAGAATTTGAAAAAAAGCAGCCTCGGGTAAAACAAAGGTGACAAAAAAATAAAGGTGAACTGACGTTTGCAAAATCAGTGCAACAAAGGCAAAACGACTTTTGTTTGACAAACGTTTGCTTTCTTACGGTCCCAGGTACGACGAGAAGACAATGATGTGTACATTTGATGTCAGTGAATCGTTCAGCTACAACCTTTGCCTTCTTGCGCTGGGAGCTTTGCTGCCGATCTTCGTCACAGCTTTCTGTTATTTCAAGCTGTTCAAGTAAGGAGAAAAGCTCCGCAATCATGCTTCGATAATGTTACAAATATCATAGCTATGAAAATGGAAGCAAAATATCACCGGTATTCAATTGCAAGGCTTCTATAGTTTAACGTTCACTCCTCTGCAATCAAACTTCAGAAGATTATGAAATGTATATTACGGGAATTGCAAATTTTGGAGCTTGTTCAAAAGAGTGTTCGAGGGTTAGACATTTCACGTGAACGTTTGCTTTATTTTTTCTGACCATATTTCGGTTCCAATTTTGAAACTTTAAATTAGGGTAAAAATAAATCAATTTCTTGAGGTTTGTGCAACTTTCTGCAGAAATTTTTCATAAAAACGTTATGTTTTTCTTCAAAATTAAAACTAAGGTAATGCAAAAAGGAGAAACGGCAAAATGCTTGTTATCTCATTAGCACTTTATTTTAAAAAGGTGTTATCTTTTTGAAGGCGCTTCAACAAAATATATTATTGCGTAATTAACGTATTTGGATTTTGAAGGAAACTTAACGTTGCAATTTCTCGGATGAGAGCAGCGAGCTTAAATGTTTCGCTGCAGCCTTTTTATGCAAAACTTCTGCTTCTTGTGGTATTCAAATCAACAAAGAAATCCAAGCGAATTAGAACAAAGTATCTTGCTCAAGAAACAGTGAGCTCACTTGGATACCTCCGCTGGTTTCTGATGGTCTTATTATTGAGTGTATGGTGGACACATTAGTGCTTTAATGTTTTGTGCATTGTTACTGCGTGATTTCAAGTATTATTCCATTCGTGATTCAAGATAATGTACTTGTTTGCGAACAGTCCAACAGTTGACACAATAGCCTGCAAACCTACATCACCACAGTCGGTCGCTATTTCCTGTGGCGCGTCTGAACGTCCAGCGCTTTTGTTCACCGTTTGTCTACATCGAACAGTCTGCTCTACCGTTACCTTGCTCTGACTTCACATTCCAGTGTATTGGAGGTTTTTTTATATCTGAATACAATCGAAGGAAGTAATCAACTTGGAGTGCTACTGAAGAATTATTAGCGGACAAAGTAGTGAGAGCCTTTTGTTTCGCCTTGGTTTGGCTTGGCAACTTCAAGACGTCAGGTTGCTTAGTTGGGAGACTGATGTGTGTTCCTGCAATAACTAGGTTGACCCCTCAACTAGTACGGAACTCTGTGGAATCGTGATCAGCAGACTACATTCGGTTCCACCGCACGACCAAGAACCCTACAAGTGCAAATAAAATGCCCTTAGTTGACGTAGAGTCGTGATACCAAGAAAAGAATCAGTGAAAAACTGTTAAGATTTGTTTCTATGCTAAAATTTTGAAACTAAAGTTGATTTTGCAATAGGTGGTGGCAACAACAAACGTTTTTTTGCAGTTTTGTTGACACAAATTGGAAAAAATTTCGACGCTGGAGCGGCAGAAGACCTTCCTTTGCCTCTCCTTTGGAAAAAATCAAATTGAGAAAGCAAAAAACGTTTGCTTGGATGTTGGTGGTCACAGTGCTTGCGATGGTTTTATGTTTTCTACCGTACAGCTTAATGTCTCTTGCAGACCAGAAGAAGATATCTTCGTTCCCCAGCAAAGTTTGCTTATGTTTTTTTTTTCTGTAAACGTAGATATTAATTTCTGTAGTAAACATGTGAGCAAGAATCAACTTTCAAGTTCCGCATAAATAAAATTATTTAAGTTTTGCTGCTGATTTGGAACCTAATTAAAAAAATAATTTGAGTTTCGAAATAGGTTGGAAAAAGAAACACATTTGCTGCTGGTTCCTTGCAATGCAAACGTATTTACAATAACCTACAACGCTGGACACATGGTGTAAAGTCGTATAATGCGCGTTGCATGAAGAGCAGTGAAGTGAAATCTGTGAGATTGAAAAGCAAATAATTCACGTGTCTTCTTTCTGCCCTGGGTCACTGAATAACACCTTCTTGTGAGGACCTGGTGAAGAAATGGAGCGAAGCCAGACTTGCAGATGATGTCATGAGCACTTTGTTGCTTACTTCGCCAAAATCCGGCTGGATGTGTTTTGTTCCGATAAATTTTATTTCTCATGCAGTTCTAGAATGTCTTGAAACAGCGTCAGTACGCAAAAATGCGACGGATTCCTGTTGCTGTTCGACTCACGTTTTTTCGCAAACACGCGAAGGGATCTGCTTTTAACAACTGAACATCCTGTTGCAAAAGCTTCAACACGAACCTTGTGGTTCTCAACATTAACTGCCTTCAGAATCATTTTTACAAGCCACAGTTGCCTCAGATTACGGTGACAAAACCCACTGAAATCGACTAATTGCTCTGGTGTTTTGAGCCAACAAACGCTGATTAAGGTAAACAAGTTTTTTAAGCACAGAAAGAAAAAACGTTTTTCGAGCATTGCAAACGTGGCAGAGTATTTTTGCAGTCTTTCTATGCTGAAATAGGTTGCTTACAACTAGAAAGTAAAAAACAGGACGTAAAACTGAGAGTTGACAAAGTAGAAAAAACTGCTGCGGAGCATTCTCGAGTGCCACATTTTGGTAACTAGTTTAAGTTCAAATTACATTTTCATACTTTTTTATATTTTATTCGTACATCACTTCACGTTGGAAGAATTTGTAAAAAAACTGTCTTACCTAGCAAAGTAATTTAAGTTCTGGTACACGTTTTGACAAACCTTAAAATCTGCAAGTACAGGCATGCATAGAAAAAAGCATGTAACAAATTATTGGCAATAACTGCTCTTCACATGTAAAAGCGGGTGTATTTAACGACTGGTTCAAATTTGGTCAAAGTTGGGAAATAGAAGTGAAACTTTTCTGCACTGGGCAAACAAACAATGAACTTTTCACAACAGGGAGTCTGTGAAAGAGTGTCGCTGTCGGAATAAATGTCCAGGTAACTATCCTAGTTGTTTTTGCAGGAGCGTCTAAAGTCTGTTTTACCATCTGAAAAATCTAAACGCTTTGGTTTTTCGGTATCAAAGAAAAATAAAAAATATAATTCACATTAAAAATATTTGTAACAAACGTAGAAAGTGCAACGAGAATTGAAAACGTCACATTTTATCTGTTTTACACAACACTGCAAGAATAATACTGATCTCAATTTCAGGTAACGCGGCGAAGTTAGTTTGACGTACGTTTTGTGCGAAGATTTGAATGAAAGTTTACACAAATTTTTTGAATTTGCCTTTTTTGTGTTGTACCAACAAAGTAAATCCTCTTATTCTTCAGCAGCCAAGTGTTTGCATGCACAGTTTGTCTTGTTGCAGGTTGTGGGTCGCTTGCTATTGACAAAGTTCGCCATGAACTTTGTTGTATACGGCGTCATGAGCCCTGCATATCGCAGAGGGTACGTTGCTTTCTTTGAGCGATTACTCGGACTGAAACCGAAGTTTAGGTAAGTGACTTGAGTCTTATCACTGATGAAGTGAATGTTGGATATCTGCAAAATTCCTTTGATTAATTTGATGTTTTGTTGGGAAGATTTTTAAACCGACGAATTCGTGTTGCACAACACATTTGGTAATTCTTTTCGAATCTTTTTTTATCAGCTGCTTGGTAATTTTTGTTATCGTTTTGTAACCATTTTTTATTCTTTTGTCATCCTTTTTAATTGTTGGGCAATATTTTTAGATTCTTTTGCAATATGTTTTGTTGATCGTTTTCTTGCAGTTCACGGAATGCAGTGAGGAGGAATGACGTAACAGTTAACGGGGAAATGGAAATGGAAAATTTTCAAATGGTAAAAAGCAAACGCGTGCTTTTCGTTCTGCTGCTACTTTATAGTTTTTGTAAACAGGTTTTCTAAATTAGATTTCCGAGAAAGCGAAAATGCAATCGACGGTGCAAATTGCAAAACGCGTAAAACCAAACGTGGCATGAACTTAAAGTACAAGGAAAAACGCTTGTGGCTTGACCAGACATTGAAAGGAAAAAGTGCATGACAAAAAGGAAACAGCTATTAAGAAACTTTGTCAAGCTTACCGTAAAGAATTATGTAGTTTGATCTTTCCCATTCCGTTAAAATAGGCTTAATTCATTAATGGAGCAGTGGAGCAACCGGCACTTTATGCTCAAAAGAAGATAAATTTTATGAATCTTCAAAACAAAAGAACATCCAAGCAATTATAAAATAGCTTTGTGACTTCTTGACTTTCTATTTAAAACTCAGGATCCCAAAGAGAAATACTGTAACGCTTGACAGAATTCATTGATTCTATCAATTACAATCAGAATCAGAATCAGAATTCATTTGATTTCAGAATTCATTGATTTCAGAATCAAATTCATTGATTTCAGAATCAAATTCATTGATTTTAGAATCAGACAATTAGAATTCATTGATTCTATTTATTAACAAGATAGCCTTTTAACATACCAATTGGTTTCAACGTATTTGCAAACTTCCAAATTATTCTAAAAACCTAGGCCTGCAATTTACCAAGCCCAAATACAAGCAAAATAAATGTTTTTTGAATTTTTGAGTGATAACCTTTTTCATTGATTTAGAATGGAGTTAGCTGCAAAAAGTTGGTACCAAAAAATAATTTTTGGAATTCCAACGCAAACACTGAAGCATTATCTTCATGGTTCATATGTTTTAATCAGTCACAGCACTTTGGATTGAATAGAATCGTAACTCGAGCCCGAGCCTGCCCTGACGTGATGTTTCCGTTGTTGCTTAAATGTTCTGTGGAAAACGATGGTTTTTGTTGTAGTGGGCGTCCGCAGAAAAATTTCCATGGGGGGGAAACGTCAACATTTTGCTGATCCTTTTCAGGTTGCTGACGATGCAATGCAAATGTCCGTTCACGAAACGCTTTACCGTTTGTACACACCACACTAGGGGTCTCCAAACTACGGCCCGCGAAGCCATTTTGTCAATGATGAAAAAATGATTTATTAACTAAAATTTTGTGATTTGGTGGAATGCAAGCTTTCCCGAAACAATCACATGAAGTAAGAAGTTCGGCCCTCGAACAAGTGTGTAATAGTGTATGTGGCCCTCGGATAAAAAAGATTGGAGACCGCTGCACTAATCCACGAAGAAAATGCCCCATGTTACGACAATAGTTACAAAACTGCGCTTCGTTGGCAGCCACAGCCAGGCATATTACGATATTTTAAACAGTAGGTTAGCTGCAGGTTTTTGAATAGGGTACTTTTTTCGCAGAAGTATTGTTATGATCTTTTGACAAAACCATATATTATGAGTTATCTCTTTATTTTATCTAGCAAGACTTATCCGCGTTACTCAGAAACATGAGCTGCAAACATCTGGGATCTCCTCCAAAGCGATCAATCACCCTTCCAATAAAGCCTTGCTTGTCTTTGCTCAGTTTTTCACGGGGAACGCTCATCGTACATCAATCGGACAAGTAGACTGTGTTGACACGACTATCGGACAACTCACTAAATTAGAATACCATGCAGGCTTTAAAAAATTGAGCAATGAATTACGAAAAGTCGTCACCGCCAATGTAACTTTGCACTTAGTACTCTGTCAGAAGTCAGAAATAAACTTAAACTATTTAGACGTACTCCTACGAGCTTGCATAGACCTAATCTAACAAACCACGTAGTCTTATACTAGTGAAAAGCAATGGCGAAACTCACGGGAGGCCAGAGGTGCGAATCGATCCCCCTGGCAAGCTAAATGTAAAAACTGGGCCCCCAGTTGGGTTAAATTTCGGTTTTAGTGTTCTTTCGGTTTTCAGTAGGTTGTTGTTTTCTTTGCGTTTTTCTGAGTATTTTCCGGATATGTAGGGTTTTAGTATAGCCATCCACATCCGGATTCACTATCATTTTTCAAGTTTTTTTTCTGAATGTTGGCCAGTGGGTCCTTTATAGTGGCACGAGGGCCCGTTTCATCTGAGTTTCCCTCCTGGCTCAAACCTCTTTAGTTACGCCACTGGTGAAAAGAAGCCTATGTAAGAGCAGTTTGATTGAGCTATTCAATCAGTTCAGGCACATCGTTCACAACTACACTAACAATGGTTTGTTCAAACTTGTGGAAACATTGTTACAGATTCACCCATTTCAAAATATAAAACTACGAATGTTCCGCTATCAGCAGACACTGTCTCAATGTATTACATGCCAAGATGTCTGCGTTCAACAGTCACAAAACGCCTACTGCAATTGTTTGAAGTGAACCTTTGAAGATTTGTTGCCAGGTTACCGTTACGTAGTAAAGACCAAAGATAAAGCAATCCGCTTCTCAGTTTCGCAACATGCCTTTGCAGGAAAAAGAGCGGACATGAGTGAACTTGCATCACTGTATGAAACTAGAATAGTGAACCTGGCTCTTGTGCAGTTTGATTATATCATGCCTGCAAATAACTGTAAATGCATGAATTACTGAATGTAATCGGAATTAAGCTTCTGACTTCAGGTTTTCCAGAAAATTTTGGTTCTTAGTTCTAATTTCCATGGGTGGCAAATGCCGATTTTTCCCCGGTGGACGCCCATGTTTGTTGTATTATTTTTCTGTTCGTATATTAAGTGGTTTATTTTAACGTAAAGTCATTCGTTTAGGAGTGACTGGATAAAAAATTGAAAGATCACAACGACTCTCTGACGTTTTGAAGACAGGATCGTTTCAAGACGCGACAAACACGTGTGCAATAAGACAACCCCTGAAGCATTCCTTTTCCCTTCTATCAGTGGCAATGTCTGCCTGCCTGCTGACCAGTTCACTTCAGTGGACTCTTGCGTCGTTTGGAGAAACGTTTCTGTTCTGCCTTGTTTGATTTTCAACCTAGACCAATGGCTGGCTTGCCATTTTTATTTTTGTTTTGGCAAAACTATAACAACCTTTCTGATCCAAGAGTTCCGTGACCGTTAGACTGTCGCGGAAGAAACCTCATGAATGCCTTTGAACAGTTCAAGTGCAAAAATCTTTTGCTTCCCTTCAGTGAAGTCGATTTTTCGCACTCTACTTCTGGCCTACGTCAACAGGATTGAGGTTTTTAGTTTAATCTCTTTATTTTTCGAACAAAACGCAAACACATTTTCTCTTCAACAAATGTCAAAATATTTACAATTTCGGTGTCTTAATATTTGCATCATGTTTTATTCACTAGTATTTCGAGTCATGCATGTACTAACCAACTTTGTTTCACGACTGCAATGTTCCGGATGAAGGCAGTGCTCGACATTTGTTGGCAGCGGCTTGTATACATGTATGATAAAACCAAGACAGTACTTGTTGAATATTATCAGGTCTTTGCGCAACAATATATTCATAGCCGCTTAGCTGTGATTGCGCTATTCCATTGGATTGATTTTGATCCATTTGAACTGGTTGTATCTGTTTTTTTTTAATTTGATTTTTGGTGATGGCAGTTAGCGGCAGGCCGAAGCCTGAAATTTGCCCCCTGCCGGAGCGATTGGGGTGAACGCTCTTGCCCAAGGAGCGCTACGGCAATTCCCTCAGTGGCCGTGGATCGAACACACAACCTTCTAATTGGGAGACGGACACTACCACTGAGCCATTGCCACCCCTACTGAGCCATTGCCGCCCCTAAACGTATGTGTTGAGCATATATACTGTATATGCACATAACAATATCGTCATGTAGCATGGAGTCTGGTTTTGACAGTCAAGTGAACAAACTTCTGTTGAGTACTTAAACAGGAAAGGGATTTGTGTTGAACAGACTATGATACAGCGCCGAAAGGCCATGAGAGTGAAGTTGTTTAAACGCTTTTGTGAACACTTTCCACATCAGTTCATATTTCAATTTGTTTCTCAATTTTCCTCTTGGCCAGATAACTTATCCAAAGGGATTTCTCCCAATTTGGGGTTCAAGAATGAAATTCAGTGTAACATTCGTTTACAAGCAAGATATTGTTAGGGTTCCCACGCGGTATTGAAAATATCGAAAAATTGTTGAATTGTGAAATTGGTTTTCAAGACCTTGAAGAAGTACTGAATTTGGCCAAAATGTACATAAAGTATTGAAAAAATATGGAAAATTTAATAGTAAAATAAATCATGAACACTTTGAGCCGAATTATCTCTGATTACAAGATTAGAATAAATTTGTAACCTAAGCAGTAAAGTTGTTACTTTGATTCAAAATTTATGGGCCAAGCCAGAGAAACGTAACGTACACGATTGTGCTCATGAAAACTTAGACGACATAGAGGATACAAAATTATTGTACAACTATCAATGTCCCCAGTATCATCCGGAAGTTTTCCAACAAATTTGAAAAAACCAACCAAACAAACGTTAAGACAGATCTGGTAAATGTGGGATCGTGCTGTTTCCACAAACTACACAATGCTTTTACGAAGGGCAGTGAAGTCTAGATTGCCGATTTTGATTATTTTGAAGCTCTAGTTCATTTTTATTATAAAACACCTGTAAAACAGATGTTTGCAAGCTTGAAAACGTTCAGTGAGGTTGATGCGGTAAGCCATTTTTTTATTTAAATTTTGTTCTCTTCCTCTTGTGACAGTTTTACAGAAGACAGAAAATATTTTTTGCATTAGTATGCAATGTGCAAAATTGCGTTCCATGAATACAATGTTGGTAAAACGAAGAAGTGATGGTATTGATCTTTTTAAATTTAGCATTGAAGTGGTATTGAAAAAGTATGGAAAATAGTTTTTGAAAACGTGTGGCAACCCTGGACTGGTCAGCGACGTCTGGAGTACCAAAACAGCTTCGAGGCAGAAAAAATGTTAATCAGGTTTATAGCTATGAGAACTGCGTTTCGCATTTCTGATCAGCCAATTCTCTGTTTTGACGACAAGTTATACCGATGCAGCTCGGCAACAAAGCACGCAAAGCTCTTTTTAAAGACACAACACTTACTTTGATTGTGAAAGGAATGGATTTTTCTCAGACTTGTCGCTATAACTACCATCAGATGTTTGTTTTCTGTTTTACGCTAGGACTGGAGTATTTGTTTGGTAAAATCAGGTGTTTTCAAGGTGTTTTAGGGACCCGATTCGGGTCCCAAGAATTGAAAATCGGGTCCCTAGCATCAGAGAAATCAGGTCCCTACAAGTCCATACCGGGTACCTAACATTTTCCTTAAAATAACCCTGGTAATGCTTAATGTAAAACTCCCTGGATATTCCGGATCATGATGACATAGACACGTAGTAATCCCTTACTGCTTGGTAGCTGAAGCAGCCTTAAAACGTTGTGTAATGAGGCCTTTTCCTGGAAGAAATTTATTTACAGAAACATTTAAAAATTAACATGTGTCCTGGGTTCGTGCAACCATCGAAAACAAATTAAGGATTGATGTCAAGCAATAATCCTTATTTTGTTATCCTTATTTATTAATGTCAAGCAAATGGCAAATTTTTGAAAGATCAGTCATCCGGACAAAGCATCTATGATCACAAAAACCTTGTTTTGCTTACAACAACTATCGACAAAAAAACAAAACAAAAAATGAATTCACATGATCAGGGCTTATGTCTCCCTGGTTATAAGATGAACATGACAGACACGGTGGTGTCACTTACACTAATTTTTGGACGTTCTACCCCTAGAATCGAAAAAGGAAGGATGAAGCCAAAAGCGTGTTTGCAAAGGTGAAATTTCTTGTGAATAGCAAAAGAAAAAACATTAGTGATATTTCTTGTGAATAAACACTTTTTCCGAAGTGCATACCTTTAGCTGCAGAGCCTTTTGCAAAACGTTGCTAATATTTATCGCAAGGATCAAAAATCATTTTCCCCTGCAGTACGCCACACATTCGTCAGAATTACAATAGAAGATAAGATGTCCTCTGTAGTATCCTTTTCAAAAACCATCTCTCAGATATTGATGTAACTTCTGCAGTCCGTGTGCCATAATGAAAACGTAATTCAGAACCACCGCCCTGGTTTTCCTGATCTCACAGGGTTCAACCTCTCCAAGTTTATGCGTTGCACAAGTGACGTCACCTGAATTGTCCAACAACAAAAGAGTTTCGTTTGGATTGGATGGCAGGCGTTGGTTGTTAGTGATTATAGAAGGAATAAGAATGCCACTACGTGCAATTGTATTAGAGAGGACTGGCAATATTTTCTGTAATCAGCATCATTCTTGTAAATGGCGTTGACCATTATCTGAGTCAAGTCTGCAATAAAAATACTCAGCTCTGATGAAATCTCAATGAATGCTTTAAACGGGTGAAAGCATATTGTTTTTCCTAATTCAGCAGAACAACTAAACAAACCGAAACTGTAATTTTGAAACCAATAAGATTTTAAAATAAAAAAAGGTTGGGCAGCAGGCGCGTCAGAAAAATCACTACAATTATACGCTATAGCATCAGAATCGATTTATTTTTCAAATTGTGACTCAATAATTTGGACAGCGGGATAGAATAATACAATATTTATATGAAATACATGTATTTCGAATTGCGCTTGTCAATCCTTACAAAAAGCTGTAAACCTCATTTATCAAATTACCAGGAAAAATTCACTGACCTAATCCTATAACAACATAATGGTAGAGTTTGTATCCAACGATACTGAAAATGTCACTTAGCCTCAAATGTGATCAAAGCGCTTTTACAATATCATGAGAAAGATATTTTACCATATCATTTTTTGTTTATTCTTTTCCTCCTTGTAAAATTTTTTGTAGTGTTTAGTTGACTGATGCGCAGCTATACTGATGCTCATACGCGTTTACATAGATGCTGCCAGCAGTTTTCATGTGTTTCAGATCGGGTTTACGGCCGATAAGCATGCTACAAATGGTTACGACCCAGCAATACGCCTTGAAGATGGTTTAACCACAGCATCGTTTATCCATACTCTTCGCAGAGCGTCAATATTGAACTCTGACTTACAAAGCTTGATGTTTTTCCTCCGCACTGTGTTGAGATCTCCTGAACATGCTTTAGCACCTGGGGAGACGCGCTATTTGTTGCTTTCTTTGCTTTATGGCGTTATTACTTATTGATTTCGCTCCGTTTTGTCAAGTTTCTATCGTTTTAACACAGTCCTGCTATGTAACGGAAGGTTTTGGTGTGTTTTTCTTCCACTACTTCGCTTGTGTTTATAGCTTGTGACCAGTCGTGACCAGTCGTGACCATCCACAGACCCACCGCGAGGCTCTAAATTTTGACTCCGGCTCCGGGTCCGAAATAAACGCAGAATGCTGCCGGAGTCGAGTCCGGCACTCCGGATCCGCGGTCAACTCCGATTCTTGCAAGCACCCTATATCACTTACTCACCCAGTAACATACTGGACTGTTATTTGTGTTTGTTACGTCACTGCACACTTGGCAGTTTGTTTTGCTTAGTTTTTCCTTCTCTGACCTTTTCCTTTCCTATGTAAACCGGGCAGCTGTGGTTGCAATTTTTCAAATAGAGTCTCTTAATTAGTAGATTTACTGTTGGTGGATTCTATTTAATTCTATTTTATACTTCAGGCATTCAGCCGAGCTGATGGTGCTTACCTAGTAGGCTAAATGTATACTCTGTAAGATCTTAGTATCTGATTCTTTGCTGGAAAAGGATTCCTTTCGATAGGCAATACCACGAGAAAGCAACCGAAGGTTTTTAAAGATCTCCAATCCTTTGATCTTCTTCAGTCATAGATGTTGCAACAAGGAGATCTGATTTTTTTGTCGAAACGTCGTCGTATTTTTATATCATATTTATTTTTTTCAAATGGCAGACAATCAGTGACACCTCTAACATTAAACTGTGCATTTCCTCTTTTTCTGTTTCATTGCCACGGAGGCGACATGCAAACAAATATTTATATTTGAAAAACTATACGCTCTATAAGTGCCTGCAATATTTTTCAAAGAGATACAGGGAAACGTTTATTTTTTCAACTTAGGTCTGATTGTTTCTTTTTCGCTTTGCAGCATTGCTCGAGCGAGGTGGATGTCTGCATCTTCTTTTTCTGAAAGGAGAAAGTCAACGAATGTGGCTGTTGAGATTGAAGGCGCAAGCTGTACCCTGTACTACGTTTCAAAACACGCATCTTAAACAGTATCTGAAAACGGATTTGAAAAAGAGTTTTAAGAACCAGTTGCTTTTCAAAAGTTAAAGAAAAAGTAAACGTACTACTTTCCTTCTTGCCATGGCTGGTTTCTCGTCATTGAAAGAATCGATTCCTCCCACTAGGTTGATAGGCTAAACAATTGTTAAACAACGCAGTTGCAAACTTTTACATGATTCTGGCGTGAATGTTTTACACAAATATGCCTTTGCAATTTTTGTGAAATTGAACAAAAATCTTCTTTAGATATTTCACACGAAACGCGGTTAGGCCGAGACAAATGCCCCAACAGTATAACTTTCACATCAAATGTTTGATCCATTTTGTAACATCTTAAACCAAGACAAATGACTGTAGGTTGAGCATGAGTCAGTTTCGTATTTGCTTGGTGCAAAAAAACAGGTGAAGGCGAAAGTTCAGTACCAATTTTTACCTCTCTGCACGATCAGGCAACAGCACACACTTCGAACGAGTCTGATGTATCCTTTTCTGTATAATGGATTCATTACACCATAGATGAAAAAATTAACTGTGAAGTTGGTTAAGAGCAGCCTTCCAGCAATCTGAAAAATAGTCTAAAATTACAAAAAGCAAACTGCGCTTCCGCAAGTATTTTTCGTACACGTTGCTTCGTATAATCTACTTTATATCTTTAGATCTTTTACAGCTCTGTGCGATTTGTTGAAGAAATCTTATTCATGCGACTACTTTGTGAAACCAACCAAGAAATCATTTTTTTATTTACATTTATCGAATAAAGGAAGCACTTACGTACACGCAGCATTGTCTCGCATAAGGTGGTAGTTAAACCAGTTTTAAACAGAATAAAAAATATGCATTTGCACATCGTTTATACTAGTCACTGCTGAATTTGTTGTTAATTTGGCTAATACTGCTGTAAAGGGTATAATGGCGCTTTCATTGATATAAACAGTTGATTCCGTAAAATTTCAATGAGAAACATCATGCAGTGCATTGACTGCGTTTTCATGACTATTTTTCTTGACCGCCCCTTTTTCTTCAGGAAATTTCGGTTTCCGTTTTGAAATGTCTAAACGTAACTTCTCAGAATTGATACATGCCACCACTAAAAATAATTTTCAGTACAAGACTCCCATAGAATGACACCAAATAGTCAAAACAAAAGCCTTTATTTATGAGCACTTTGCCAATGTTACCATTTTTGAGGTAATCCCCATTTGTAGCATATTTACACATTGCCCGTTGCAAAATTTCTGGGCACTTTGATGCAGACAAGGCACGTTTGCAAACAGTCACGTAAATTTTTTCGTAAACGTTGAGTGATCAGACTTTGCCAATGTGAAGCTTTTCCTTACTCTGCTTGTCACAGGGGTGACTGCGTCCTGATCAACTAAGAAGGTGATTCCATATGGGAGGAAGCACGCAAGCAGAACGAGTACAGTGACGAAAAACGTTCTAGCCAAAAATGTCTGTCTTTTTAGTGCACTATGTTCAGCAGCTGAAGAGTGGATACTCCATCGTCTGGCCTGCTTTCCTCGTTTGTGAATGGACCTGAAAAATAATAAAAACTAACTGGGTTCTCAAAAAGCCAGTTCCATGTCAGCGATATTCAAATCTAGATAAGCATTCAGATTAGAACTTTCATGAAAACAGAAAAGTTTCAGCACTAAAGTGGAGACGATGATCCAAGTATTTGTCATAAACAGGCACATCTAATTTGAGCAGAACTAACACGGTTGCAGGCTTCTGTTAGGTGGAATGACACAGATCACCACAGTGGTGGATTTTTGAAACGGTCAGCGATATCAGTTGTTACAAGTAATATGATTTACAGGAACACAAATGCTCAGCACTGAAAGAAATGCTGGTTATGTAGAATGCAAATGACATCGTAATTCGTAACTACTAGGAACGCTTGAAAGATGAATTACTAATCAAAAGGTTGATTTGAATAATCAAATAGTTCAACTACAGTAGACTAAATTAAAAAACATAAGTCCAACGGAATTGTGCAAGATGGTATATTGCATCAAACAATAACGCATTTTCAAGTTACACTCAATCAGCTGCAAACATTGTATAAGCACGACCCTAACGCTCACTACTGCTTTGTTCCCTTATATTTTGAGTATGGCGTGAAGTAGGAGATTCATCCCAAAGCTTTTCGTCTGACACTCTTCAGGGGATATCGTCAGAATGAAGTGGAGATACTACCGAACTGGTTTATATACAGAAAAGAAGAGATCTCATTGGTTACAGCAGTGGCCAATAAGAAAGGGTTTAGGAGATAAGAAAGGCGAGTTCTCATTGGTTGAAGATGTAATTTGGACCTCGTCGAAACGTTGGACCGGTCAACCAATGGAGAGTTCAAGAGGTTTAGGAAA